>Ga0172378_10000395_pt1 | contig 37922 bp, 43 predicted proteins | sample GrowelOW332metaG_FD_119755 | JGI IMG/M metagenome (GOLD analysis project Ga0172378, IMG submission 119755) | Groundwater microbial communities from an aquifer near a municipal landfill in Southern Ontario, Canada - Pumphouse #3_1 metaG | ecosystem: Environmental > Aquatic > Deep subsurface >...
GCTAATATTAAGAGAAGCGTTCACATCTGCGTCACATGCGTTTCCGCATGCTCCGCAAACAAACTTCTTGCCCTTCCTATTAACTTTACGTGTCCAGCCGCACTGGCTGCATCTCTGACTTGTTAACTTATTAGTTAAATCTGTATAAGTCCATCTAGCTAAGTAGCCAGAGGTTCTTTTGCCTTTCCTTAAGTTCTGAATTTTCTCTATGTTCAAAACTTTAATATCACTAAAGTCAATCTGGTTCAAGCACCAATTGATATGATTTTTTCTATGTTTCTGGCATTTCTCAAAGGCTTTGCTTCCTTTAGCTTTTCGGCACATCTTTTTGATAATCTTGTCTAGATCCCAGCCATGCTTGTCTTGACCAGATTGTTCACCTGAGCTTAAAGAGTATAAACTTTTTATGCCAACGTCAAGACCAACTACTTTACCTTTACTTTTCAGCTTTTTATCTTCAATCTGGAACATAAATGTAACCAAATATTTAGAAATTCTTACACCAGATTTTAAGGTTCCAGATTTCAACATTTTGTTGAAATGAGCAGTTTTCTTAAATGGAATCTGTAACTTCAACTTGTTTCCTAAACAAGTTAAAGTTAACCATCCATCAAAAGAGGTGTCATTTTCTAAGTCTATCTTTACAAACCTTGAGTCAAGTTCTGGGTTTACAGTGTTGACATTTGGCTTGGTCACTTTAACTTCGTCATAGATTTTCTGAAGAACCTTAGCTTTTTTAGTCATGCCTAGCTTAGTGAACTTTTCTATCTGCTTTAGTCTTTTCTTTTGCTTCATCTGGGTTCCACGAACTGTCCCAGAGGCTTGCTTAGCGCAAGCCTGAATAGCTCTGGCACTTAGCCAAGTGGTAGCTTTGCTGGTTATTTCTATTGGGATAAGCTTGGGAATATCGTTAAGTTCCCAAAGATAATCAACAAAGAATTTTGTCAAGTTTCTATACTCTTGAATAAACTTTTCAAGCTCCAACAATTTGTTGGAGTTGGAAAATTTGATAGAGGATTGTGTTGACCTGATCATAATGAATTATTCGTACATTTTTGGCAAAAACCCTGTAAACTCCTGTAAATTATTTTACATGGTTTTAAAGAAAGTTTTACGATTTATGTGATTAGATAAAATACCTCCGTTAATATTATTTTCTAATTAGTGAACGTCTTATCCTTTATTGTATAATGGAGATGTAATTTAAAAATTAACAGGAGATGAATATAATGGAAATGGGTTATGAACTGGATTCAAAAACTAAGTCAAACAGAGTTTATGTCTTGATTATTAACGGAAGAGAGCATAATGTTTATGTCGAAAGTATTGGTACATATTATCTATTTGGTCGAGTGGCTTTAAATAAAGTTGCTTTGTTAATTGATAGACCCGGAAGAGGAGGAGTTATATCCAAAGTTGTTGCTCCTCAAGATGAAAAAACTGCTATTGGCCCTGGGGATGATTTATTACATTCGGTTCCATGTGTAGTTCCTTCTGATAAATTAAACATTAGAATTAAATTAGAAGATATTTCTGTGGTTGAAGATCCGTGGAGACCAATGTTGCCAAATAATGTATTTGAGGAGGATGGAAACGTGAATCCTAGTAAATTATGTGAAATAATTCCAGATTTTAAACAATATTATGTTGAGGGCAAGGGTTTTGTTGGCAGTCCTGTATTATGGACTCAAGGAGTTAGAGCAATTAAATCTAATATTCCATTAAAGGTTGTACAATTAGAAGAACAAGACAGTTCAGAAGATTATTAAATTATAGTTATCAATTAAAGTTAGAGGTATTACTAGATGAATGATTTCGTTCCATTACATTGCCACAGTTATTTTTCAATTCTTGATGGTTTAAATTCGCCAGAGCAAATGGTAGCAAGAGCGGCTGAACTTGGACATTCTGCTATGGCTATTACCGACCACGGAGTATGTTCAGGGCTGTATCGTTTTAACAACGCATGCAAAACTATTAAACAGTGTAAAGACTGTTCTCATTTCTTCTCTGGAAAAGGGAATGCCTGTCCAAAGTGCCAATCAAAAAATATTGAAAAAATGCCTTCTATCAAACCTATTTTTGGGATGGAAGGTTACGTGGTTGACGATGTTAATATTAGAGAGGCCAAAGAAACGAGAAGGCATATTACCTTATGGGCTAAAAATGAAATCGGATACAGGAACCTTATTTGGCTTAGTACTTTTGGCTGTACCAGTGGTTCTTATCAAAAGCCGAGAATTAGTTTGCAATTGTTAGATCAGCATAAGGAAGGTCTGTCGGTTGGAACAGCTTGTGTTAATGGAGTTGTATGTGGAGAATATTTCAACGGGACTGATTCAAAGGCCGAGTCTGTAATGGGAGACCTGAAGGATATGCTTGGCGATGATGTATATGTTGAATTTATGAATCATATTTATAATCCAGATATGAGTGAACGTCAAGACTCTATTTTGGGGGCTATGAAAAAGACTCTTGCCTTGGCTGACAAGGTTGGGGTTAAATCAATTTTTACATATGATTCTCACTATTGTCGTCCAGAAGATGCTTTTTGTCATGATGTATTGTTAAGTGTTCAAACAAGAAACACAATTAAGAACCCCAGAAGAATGTCTTTTGGATCTTCTGATTTTTATATGCGTTCTATCGAAAGTATTATGGAGCGTTCTCTTGGGCGAAATGATTTAATCATTAACACTAAAGAAATAGCCGAAAAGGTTTCTACTGGTTTGCTACCCTGCATTCCGTTTCAAGAGTTGCTTCCTCCATTTACATTGCCAGAGGGGGTAAAAACGGAGACTCAATATCTTAAAATACTAATTAAAGAAGGCATGATAGCAAGAGGTATATTTAAGAAGCAGATTTATAGGGATCGCATTCTTATGGAACTTGGTCATATTGAAAAACTTGGATTTGTCAGGTATTTCTTAGTACTATGGGATATGGTTAATCACGCTAGGAAGGTGGACATCCCAGTAGGCCCGGGCCGTGGCTCGGCAGCTGGGTCTTTGTGCATTTATTGTTTAGGCATTACTCAACTTGATCCTCTTAAATATAATTTACTGTTTGAACGTTTTATTAATCCAGATCGTGTATCTCCTCCTGACGTAGACATAGATTATGCCGATGATCGTCAAAATGAGATGTTTAAATATGCGGCTGTAAGATATGGCCAAGAATATGTGGCACGTATTGGAACATATGGGACGTTGGGGGCAAAAGACGCAATCAAAAGGGTTGGAAAAGCTCTTGATGTGGGGAACGATTGGGAAGATTCGGAGCAAATAAAGGCGGGATGGAAATCCGGACCTAAGACGCTTCAGATTGTTAATGAAATGACGAAATCTATCGACGCTAAACCCGGAACCTCTTTAGCGGATATTATGGCCTCAAATTCGGATATTAAGGTGTACGCTAAAGATTACCCTAAATTATTTGAAACAGCTTTGCGTATGGAAGGAACGATTACATCTCCAGGGGAGCATGCGGCTGGAATTGTTTTATGCAATCGTCCAATTGTTGAGTTAGTTCCTATGAGACATAACAAAGAAGAGGGTTTTTGCAGTCAATTTGATAAAACAGAAGTTGAACCACTTGGTTTGTTAAAATATGACTTTCTTGGACTAAAAAATCTTCGAATTATTGATAAATGCGTTAAACTAATTAAAGAACGTCATGGAGTAACAATTGATATAGACGCTCTTGAGCCTGATGATCAAAACGTCTTCGACATGCTTAACAATGGTCATGTTCATGGTGTATTCCAGTTTGAAGGTGGAGATGGAAGAAGAGGCAGAGACGGACGTATTCCGTTTCATACTATGAGTGGTTTGTTAATGAATATTCATATTGATTCTTTTTCGGATATGATTGCTTGTGTAGCTTTATTTAGGCCTGGCACCTTAAACGGAATTTGGGATGGCAAATCAGTACCTGAAACCTATTGCGATTACAAACATGGACGAAAGCCAATTAAATTGCTTCATCCTAAAATGGGAGAGTTATTAGGTGAAACATATGGGATGATGGTTTATCAGGAGCAGGTTATGCTTATGGCTAGAGAATTAGCATTATTTACTTTGGCTGAAGCTGATACTTTTAGAAAGGGTATTGGTAAGAAAGATCCAGTACTTATTGAAAGTTTGAAACAAAAATTTATAGATGGGTGTGTTAAAAATAATATTGATTCAGAAACTGGCTATAAAGTTTTTGAACTATGTGAAGCATTTGCTGGATATGGATTTAATAAAGCTCATGCGGCCTGTTATGCTTTTATTGGATATCAGTGCTCATGGCTGAAATATTATTATAAGCTTGAATTCGCAGCCTCTTTGCTGTCTGCATATATTGACAACGAGGTCAAACGAGATAAGTATCAAAGAGTGTTTGAAAAAAGTGGAATTCCAATTTTACCCTATCAGATTAACAAGTCAAAATTGGAATTCACTATTGAGGGAAATTCATTACGAAAACCATTAAACTCTTTAAAGGGGGTTGGAGAAAAGGCGGTTCAGGAAATTATTAACAATCAACCTTTCAGTGATTTAAAAGATTTTATGGCCAAGATTAGTGGGCGGGTGGTTAATAAGGCGTTATTTGAGACTTTAGTTAAGTCTGGATGTATGGATTGTTTAGGTATGTCAAAATCAACACTTCTTTCTGTTTATGAACAGGCGCGAAGTGACGCTAAGTTAATTAACAAAGAGCATGATAAACAAAGAAAATTAATAGAGAATTTTGGAGCTTTGGATTTATTTGGGATGCCAACAGCAGGACTTTAATGTGAAATAATTTTAAAGTTGTATAATACAGTACTGGTAAAACGTCATAGAACAACAATGAAGAAACTACAATACGGAGTAAAACATGAGTACAATAAGAAGAAAAATCGAAAAATCAGCCGAGGCGACATTGAACATTGGTGATATGCAATTTTTGAAAATCAGAAGTTCTATCTCAGAGGATGTCGAAGTTGAAAGCGAAAAAGAATTGAATGAGGCTAATGCTAAAGTCTGGGAAGATTTGTCATTAGATCTTAGAAGAGGAATGTGGAAAATGATCAAGTCTTTAGGCAAAACAACTGATGCTGATAAAAAGTTTTTCGAGTCTTGTGAGCAAAGAGTACAGGCGGCAACGCAAACAACAAAATCAGAAGGAAAATAAATGAGTAATAGTAAATCGTCCGAGGCGGTCAGTAGAGTTCCGAATGAAAGACTTGAGGATCTCATTCATGAGGCTGTATTGGCAAAAATGAATGAACCAGATTGCGAAATGAGATTTCAAGAATTTGACGTAACAGTTCGTAAAGAGGTAGATCAAACTATTTTTATTGACCTGCAAATTTTTGGTATGGCCGACGACACCACGAAGGATCAGTTCGTTACTGGAGATTCTATCAAGAATCCTGTGGTTGTAAAAGGTGGAGGACGTATCACGGTAACATTGGATGATGACAGTGTTGTCCGGTTCGTTTATGATAGCATTGTCAATTTAAATGCTACAGATTATCTTGTGACCTATAGATTAGGATAGACGATTTTAGCTGGTATTGCCATGCCCACTAAAGTTGGTGGGCATGGATTTAGTTGTACTAATTAGGAGTAAATATTATGTCAGGACTTTCGGTAGAAAGAATTGAAGATCAAAATGATTTTGACCGTATCGCAAACAATATGAGTTCAAAAATAAAATCTCTTGGCGAGGTCGATTATGACTATTACAAGAGAGAATTAAAAGGTCTTCAAAGACCGTTAAGTAATATCTTCAACCCAGAAGATTTAGCAAAAGATTTGGCTCAAGTTCAAGCGTTTAAAGATAGAGCGGTGGAAATTGTTGGAATTTTGACCGAAAATTATTTGACTCATAAAAGAGTAGTAGATATTTTGACAAAAGGATGGCCGAAACTATCAACTGAAAAATCTGCAGAAAAACGTGAAGGTGAAGCTCTGTTGAAAATGTCTAATTTCATTATGGAGGCTAATGATGCTGATATTGCGTATAGGCATGCGATGGGGGTAATGCAAAATTTACAAAGCCAAATGGACAACGTATCACGGCAAATCACTTGTGCTCAGGCCGCTGCTCAAATCAATGGCGGTAGATTCGCATTTGACAACGGGATGGCTAGTCGAGACAATGATACTGAGGAACCAGTAGATAATAAACCAAAGACTCATAACCCGTATAAATCGGGAACACTAGATTTTGATAGTTTCGAAGAATAAATATGTTGTCGATTATATTGGTTTCTGGCATAATATAGTGTGTACATTTAAATTTATACTTTAAAATAAGCAAATGAAATAATTTTACAATTTGGCCATGTGGTCAAAAAAAAGATGCCCGATAGGGCAATTTCAAAAAAAACAACAAGCGCACTAAAAGTGCCATGAACAAGGAGAAAAAAGTATGACAGCAGAAACAGATGAATTAGGTCCAGGATGGGATGCAGTAGAACCACCAGCAAAGGGAGGCGGAGGCCGTAAAACAGACGGAATTTCGCTATTTATGAAATTGGAACCCCGAGAAGACCCTTACCACTTTAGGTTGGCTTGTACTCCTATTGTGTTTAGGAAGCATAGATGGGCATTTAAATCTCTACACCAGTGGCCAATTAGCCCTGCTACGGATAAAAGCCAAAAAGATCTTGATATCGCATGGAATGAAGGTGATTTTATGCCTGTAGAAAGATATGCAGCTCTTGTTTTTGACCGAGATAACGAAAATAGACTTCGTATTATCGAGGAAGGACGAGATATTTTTGGTCCTATTTACAATCAGGGCAAGGTTTCTAAAATTAATCCAGCCAGTCCAAACAAAGGTTGGGATTGGATTGCAATTGTTTCAGAGGAAAAAAGAATTATTAATGGCAAAGAATGTAAATGCCGAAAGTATTCTGTCTCTATAGACACTAGCAAAAATGGACCAACTCCTATGACCGAAGAGGAACTTCAGATGTTAGAAAATCCAAAATTCCAAAGAGAAGAGCTTTCAAACAGGTATTTTGCGAAATCAACACCAGAGGAGATCAGAGATCTGTGGGAGCAATTACCAGCTTCGGCTAAAAAGAATGAAATGAAAGGGGGAAAATTTAAGCCAGCTAATGGATCTGCTGAAGCGGTAAAAACCGCTACTACAAACACCACGGCTGTTAAAGCACCTTCTCAATCTGTCCAGAAAGCCCCTCCAGTTGAACAAACGAAAGAAATTAAAGTTGTTCCAGTAGACAAGCCAGAAGATGCTGTTGACTCTACCGATGATGACTTTCTTCAAGAATCAGACCCATCAGAAGATGGCGATGATGACGCAGTTAGATTATTCTAATCTAGCGTTTGGGGTGGAGTCATCTTAATCGGTGGCTTCACCTTTTTGAGTTAAAGTGGAGTTTTAGGTTAAAATTAAGGAGATTTATGGCTATTAAAAAAGTTTTTGATATGCAGGCGTGTTTGGATGGAATTGAAGCGCAGGTTGGTAATAAAAAGAAGTCTAGACTTAGGCTTTCGAATGCGGTTGTGGCTGATGAGATTGTTTCGTTTGGTATCCCAGCTATTGATTCTGCCAGTAATGCTGGCGGTTATCCGAGAGGGGAAATTATTGAGATATTTGGCCCTGAAAGTAGTGGTAAAAGTTACACATCTTACAGAGCTATTGCTGCCGCTCAGGCACAAGGAATGAATGCTTGTTTAATTGATATTGAATATGCGTTTTGGCCTGAGTGGGTTGCTAAAGCTGGTGTTGATTTAAGCAAATTGGTGATCGGACGTGATTTTGAAAGCGGAGAACAAGCGTTCTTGTATGCTGAAAAAATTGCAGAATCTAATGCTTTTGGACTTATTGTCGTTGACTCAATTGCGGCCTTGCTTCCAAAAGTTGAGTTTACAGGAGCTATGGATGATACCGCAAGAGTCGGCGCACATGCCGCTATGATGTCCAGATGTTTAAGGAAACTTAAGGGCATTATGTCAAGAACCCATACAACGTTGATTTGTATTAATCAGACCAGAAATAAAATTGGAGTTATGTTTGGAAACCCAGAAGACACTCCTGGAGGCAAGGCTTTGAAGTTTTATTCAGGGATGAGAATTGGGCTTCAATATATTGGCAAGGAGATGGGCAAAATGGATGGAGTTGATAGGCCTATTGGTATTAGAACCAAAGTTAAATTGGTAAAAAATAAGATTGGACAGCCATTCGGTGAAGATGAGTTTGTTATTTATCATGTTGAAGGAGTGAACACTCCAATGGCTCAGCTTGTTAATTTGGCAATCAGACTAAGACTTGTTCCACGTAAGGCTTTTGATGAAGATGATCCAAAATCTAAAACATTTGCTTGGAAACATGACTCTGGAGAAGTGGAAGATACCACATGTAAAAATGCTTCAGAATTTGCCGATTGGCTGGAGGTTAACAATCTTATTTCTAGTGCTGTCACCCGTGTGGTTGACAAAGCAAAGCTCAAAGAAATTGATATTCCAGAGGAAATTTTGGCCCTTAAAGATGCTGTGGTCGCTGTTCCAGAAGAATAAGAAATATAAATTATGTTGTCATTTATGACCCAATGCCAAGATTGGCTCTTGCGGTCTCCAGAAGCTATGGAGTATCTTACGAAGGAAAGACTATTAACTATGGATACAATATCCAGTTCAAAAATAGGATTTTTCCCCGCAAGAGCTAATTATATTTTTCAAAACGATAATCCCAAAGAGCTAGAAAAGCTCCGAGGGAGAATCGTTGTTCCTATTTTTTCAGAGTTTTCTCAAATCGTTGGTTTTGCTGGCAGAATACCAGATCCGTCTGTAAAAGGATGGTGGAATACTAAATTTATCAAATCATCCCATTTATATGGTTTTAACGAAGCAAGGCAATCAATTTACACAAAAAACAAAGGATATCTTTTTGAAGGATATTTTGATAAGATTGCTTTAAAGCAAGCAGGATTAACAAATAGTGTAGCCGCTATGGGAACAAATTTAGGCATTAGACGTATAGGATTATTGGCCAGATATTGTGACCGAATGTGTGTGTGTTTTGATACCGATCAAAATGACGCAGGTTTGTTGGGATTGTTTAGAACTCTTGCTGATATGTATTCTGTTGGAATCGGAATGCAACCTACAACATGGGAGTTGACAACGATCCAGCTACCTGTTAAAGTAGATCCAGATGAGTACGTAGCTAAATACGGCTTAGATGCTTTTTTGTCTCTTGAAAGACCAATTGGCGAAGAGCTCTTGGAAAAGGCAGAACAAGCTTATACTCAGTTAAAGTGGCGAATCAAAGATCGGCAAGCTAGAGAAATGGCTCAAGATTTAAAAAAAAATAAAAGGAAATAATATGGCTAAAATGCAAAATAGATACTGTGACGATAATGAAATTGACGATAGTCTTGAAGAGGAAAATGATAAATCATTTAAAGAGGAAGAGTTGTCAGATGGTTTAGATGGCGACCAGAATAAAACCACGAAAATTGTTACAAATTCTTATTCAGCAGATGAATATAAAGCTTTCCAAGAAATTGACAGAGATCAGGAAGATGAGCTTGTTTGCCAATTTATTAAAACAAAAGATCCAACAATAATGATAAGGCTCTTAAACATAAGAGAACAAACACTAAGTTATATGGCAAAGAAGTATGCATATCTTGACAATGAAGAAGATATGTATAGCACCTTTAAAGAAGTTTGGTTAAAATGTCTTACTAAATACAATGGAGAATCGAAACTTCGTCCAGCTAGGAATAAAGAGGGCAATTTTATACTTAATGAAGATGGAACTCAAAAAATGGTTGAGAAGAAAACTCCATTTAACACTTATCTTTATACATCTATGAAAAATAGAGCATTAAATATTTTCAAAAAAAGAAATAGCAAAAGACTTTTAGATGATGATGGAAAGCCAGTGGCAGACTCTATTAGAAGTTTGGATTATGAATATGGCGAAGATGGCGATATGACTCTTAAGAATTTAATTCCTGATGACAAATCGGAAAAAGCATATAGTAAGTCTGAATTATCTGATTTAATGAAGCATTTAGGAACTGACAAAGATCCAGATATAGCTAGAGCGGTTGATGTTTTTGTGAATAATTCTAGATTTAATACTCTTACCGCCGCTTGTAATTATAGACTGGCTACATTAAGGATTAATAAATTGGATAAAAAAGTTCTATCTCTTGGGGCTCCAAAAAATGGGGTAGAACCTTCTTCAGCAAAATCAAAAATAGCTATTGATTATTTGACCAAAATGGTATCTTCTACTGGCACATTTGAAGGAAAATATGAGATCGTTAGTTTTGTTCTGCAACCTAATAGGGTAGATTTTATAGTCCACATGGATGACCCAAAAGTTCTTAAAAAAGTTAAAGAAGCTATTTTAAAATGTCGTGTAGCTTTAGCTCAATAATTTTTGGGTGAATGTTGATTTTTGTTGTATAATATATCTGTATATTAATTTGTTAAAACGTTAGTGAAAAGGAAACCTTATGGAAAATTCTAAAGATGTTGAAAATGAAGTCGGAAATCAGCCACAAAATACAAGAGTGCCAAGTGATGACCCAATCAAAGAAATTGGAGAGGATGGAAGAGTTTATACAAATGTTTTACGAGTTAAAGCAGACCCAAAGGGGATTAGCGCACAACAACGAAAGTTAAACGTTAAAAAGATAGCTGGGGCTATTGCACACGGCATTAGGCGTTTTGGGGAGGTTCACGTTCGGGCCGCAGGTAAGGAGGCCACCTACAAGGCTCTAAAGTCTATTATAGAGGCTTCAGGCTTTGTTGCGGTATCTGGTCACGATCTTTATACTAGACCTGGGTACATGGTTATAGAACAATCTGAAGGGCATACCGAAATGACAGGAATATCATTTTTTGTTATGACCAGTACAAGTTCTGGCACTCACAATTCATCTGACTAGTCGGAGGTAAGGTGTTCGACACAGATAATAATTTATCCATTGCTATAGCTAAAATAGCATTTAATGGTCTGAGTGACAGCACACATTACGTCAAAAAAATAATGATACGTGAGTGCGGTCATTCTATTTTGGAATTTTGGCATGCAATTAACATTAAAGATTTTTCTACGTTTAAAAGTTTTGTAGTCCCTGCTGGAGGAGACTTGTATGATGTTGATTTTTTGAGTAGGCATGAAATTATACCTCCTATGTCAATAGAAAAATTGCCTTTAGGATGGGAGTCATGGGCGGCTATCCATAAGAATCAGATGATAATTACAAATCGAGAAGATTTTTGTTGCCGTATGCTGACCCAAGATGCGACCATAGCTCTTCCAACATATAGGTTTGACTTTTTATGTGATGACATACAAGATACTATGTCTGATTCTGTTGATTTAAATAGTTCAGTACAAATAGTGCTTAAATCGTTAACAACAGGATATTCTTATCAAAAGTTTTCTGTTTCAAATCCACCTTTACTAATTTCTAAATTTGTTTTAGGAGATTTAATCGCTGAACATTAATGTTGACATTTGTATACTGTATGTGGTAGATTACTTAAGTCAATCAAAAACAACTAAAAAGCAACTAAAAAGTAATTTAAAATATGAAAACAACAGCTATTTGTGCAGACTTACATTTAAACAATTCCAATTTTGGTCATATAGATAAAAATGGCTTATCATTCAGAACAAAAGATTTTATGGCTTCTTTTGAATTTTTTGTTGAACAATGCATTAGCGTTGTAAAGCCAGACCGAGTGGTGATTGTCGGAGACATTTTCGAAAATCCTAATCCTCCCAATCCAGTTCGTCGGTTTTTTAATAGTATGCTGAAAAGGCTATCTGATGCAGAGATTCATGTTGAGATTGAAATTGGGAACCATGATTCATGTTATTTTTCAAACGCTCTTCAACCCACAGAAGAAGCGGGTTTTAAAAATGTAACCATACGTGCCAAAACTGAAATGGTTATTGCCGAAGATTGCGCGATGATTTTTTTGCCACATACCAAAGAAATAGAACGGCGTGAGACATCACACAAAATGGCCGTTAGAGAATTTGCTGTTAAGCAAGCGGTGGAAATTTCAACCGCTAAAATTGCTGGTCTACCAATCCTTACCTTTGGACATTTTGGTGTTTATGGGGTTGAAATGAATGATGGCATTCTAAATCACAACAAAGAAGATGTTAGTTTGCATGACTTAGCTGAGCTTAATTCAGATGCCGTATTTCTTGGACATTTTCATATGGCACAAGAGTTGGACGTTCCAGGTACGGTGAGAGCGATGTACGTTGGAAGTCTAGAAAGAAGTACGTTTAATGATACTTCTTTGGAGAAATCTTTTGTTGTGGTCAAAACGGAAAGAGGCAAAGCGTTAGAGGTTTCAAGAGTACCATACCAGAACGCTAGAAAAATGGTTACGGTTACTGGAAACTCGGAGGAGATAGCTGATGGGATTCAGAAAATTAAAGATAGTTTACAAGATGGTGAGTCTGAACCTATTGTCAAACTTAAATTTGTTGGTAATATTTCTGAATATGCAGATTTTTGTAAATCTAAAAAATCTATAAGAGAAAATCTTGGACAGGCAAAGCATATTAGTTTTGAAAAAGATGTTACAGACCCAAGTAAAAAAGCAAAAGCCGATTCTGTAAGAGACAAGATTGCTGACAAATCAGAAATTGGTAGTTCTGATATTTTGGATCTGTTTAGTACATATGTAGAATCTTCGGTCACCGACCCAGATGATAGAAAAGCTATTGTTGATATGGGGGCGTCCATTGTGAAGGCGGTCAATGATAAGGATAAAGCAAATCGTGGAACCGTCCCTGGACGTACTCGTATTCATGGCGTAAAGCTGAATAATTTTCAATTGTACGGAACATCGAATAATGTTGTGGAATTTGACGAGGGATGCAAAGGATTTTTTGGCCGTTCTTGGGGTAAGGTTGATAACTGGACAGAGGTTGGAGACGAGTCTATTGCTTTTTTAGAAACATTGTCAGATGACAATAGGAAATTAATTAGTATTATTGGCAAAATTGATGGAGATGAAGAAGATTCTAACGGTTCTGGAAAAAGCTCAATACTTGACGCTATTAGTTGGGCATTTTACGAAAAAATAGTAAGAGATTTTTTTGATAAAGAATCTTCAAAAAGTTCTTCTACAATGTCAGTTGTTAGGACTATTAACGGAAAGCCTGAACACGAATGTTTTGTCGAGGTCTTATTTAGTGCGGGGGAAAGTTTATATTTGATTCGTCGTGAACGAAAGTGTTCTTCTCTTGAAAAGCATTCTGGGGGATGTTTTTTGTATTGTTTACACTCTCCAGATGGGATATCCGATTCGGGTTCCATGACCGGACGACGAGGAGCTGATGCTGAAGAATTTATTAATCAACTTGTCTCTATGGATTTTGATACATTTTCTAATAGTGTAATGTTTGGTCAAAGTGATGCGGATAAATTTATTCGTGGTACAGACAAATCCAAAAAAGAAATTTTCATTAAGATATTGGGACTTATGATCATTGATGCTTATCTCAAGGAAGCCAGAGAAAGAAGTTCTGTCATCGATAAGGAACTAGTTTTTCTTAGATCTCAGTCACAGGCTCTGATAGCCAATTCGATGACCGAAGAAGAAATGAAATCGGCTAAAACTTTGGTGGAAGAACATGATCTAAAAGCTAAAGAATATAGAGCCAAAGTTACAGAGCTTGAAACAATATTGGATAATCTTAGAAAAGATAAAGTGTTTTCAGATAAAACTGATTTGGAAAGCAAAATAGAAGTTCTTAAATCCATCATCAAACAGAAAAATGATGAGGCGATTAGATCTGGAAAGTTTGCTCGTGATTCTGTTGACCAAGAAGAAAAACGATTATTAAAATTTGAGCAATCTCTTAATGATGCAGAAGCGGAATTTACATCGGCAAAAGAAAATGCACTTAAACTGAAAAAATCAATTGCTTCATTTGATGAAGCTTCTTGTTTGAAAAGTATAAAATATGGCGAAAAAGCAGTTGCCGCTAAGCAGGGAAGGATAGACGAGAAGAACGAATTACTCAAGAAAAAAGAAGCTTTGTTTGTCGAAAGAGCTGGTTATGATGGGGATATTTCAGCATTACAAAAATCTTATGCTAAATTGAATAAATCTCTTGAAAGCATGGGAGATAAATTAGAAGCAAAATGTCCAGAGTGTGAAAATCCAGTTTCTAAAGAACATTTGCTACAAAAGTTAAGAGCTAAAGATGATGAAAAAGTAATGTTCACAGAAGCACGTTCTAATTTAAATGATGCCCTTTTGGTTGTCCAAAATAAGATTAAAGAAGTTGACGAAAAGCTTAACAATATAGATGAGTATACAAAAAAAGGTCAGGATGCAAGTAAGCTTTTTGCAATGAATGAATCTAATAAACAATTACAAAATGTGATCGCAAAAAGAATGGAAGATGCACAAAAAAGATATGAGACCGATATTCAAAATGTAAAGTCATCAAAAGAGACTCTTATTACGTTAAAAGAAACCGTACAGAAAAATATTGCAAATGCGGCTAAAGAAACGGTTGACGACAACGACAAATTGGCTAATTACTTGAACACTATGGCTAATGTGATCATGCCAAAAAAGACAAAGGTTGAAAATGACATATTAGAATCTGACAAGAAAATAAAAGAATTATCTGTAAATGCAAATAATTTGGATTCACAGAGTGCTGCTCTTTCCGCAAGGATAGAGGTTAGTAGCAAGACCGCTCTAAAAATTAAACAGACCGAGCAGGATATAATTATTAAATCAAATGAGAATACTAGACTTGGAGTGGTTGAATCTGCTTTTGGTTTGGATGGCATTAGAGTCCAGATGATCGCTAAGTATGTTCCTCTGTTTAATGTTTATGCTGAAGAGTTTATGAATGTTGTTTCGGATAAGATGTCAATGGCTTTGGTTACTGATGGTAAACGAGATGGCAAAATGGAAATTGTAATTAGTGGAGCTTCCGCTTCAGACCCACGTCAGTTGTCCAAAGGACAATTTGCAAAGCTTAAGGTTTCTACCGACTTGGCTTTGGGAATGATGTCTTTGGCGAGAAACGAGAACGCTCCTGATTTTATTTGTCTAGATGAAGTTTTCTCCCCTGTTGACGTGAAAGGTAAGAAGGCTATGTTTGAAGTTATTACTAAGCTTCAAGAATATTTTAGAATGGTTTTAGTTATTAGTCATGATCCGCTAATTCAGGAGACTATTAAAGATACAATTGTGGTAAATATGATTAACGATGTCAGTACGATAGAAAAACAAGCTTATGAACATTAATAGGAGTTGAATTGAAACCAGTTAATCAAACGTTAGTGGATGAGGAATTTGGAGACTGCATAAGAGCATGTCTTGCTTCTATACTTGATTTAGATATTGATGCTGTTCCGAATTTTGTCCGTTTCAATGATAGATGGATGATCGTATTCTGGTCTTATATTAATGTATTAGGATATCAATTTTACGGAACGGGTTGGCCTAAGAGCGAAAGCAAACCTAATGGTCATATTATTAGCGAATGTCCTAATGTAGATGGTTTTGTAATTGCTTCTGTACCCAGCCGTTCGTTTGAAGGAGGAAGTCATGCTGTAGTTATGAATATTAATGGATTGGTTGTCCATGACCCTAATCCTAAAAGGGCATGGGAAGGGATTAATGTTTTAGAAACTGGTGACTTAATCTGCTGGATGCAAGTAGGCAAAAAAGGAACAAAGGAACTATCCGATGATTGATTTTAAAACGTGGCAGAATATTATAAATATTGAGAAACTAATTGAATTCGGATTACAACATGACAATTTTATTTATCTAGAGAATGATATTGGCGAAAACATTGCATATGTTACTGATTATGATGTAAATAGAAAAGTTTGGCGTGGTATTGGCGCATTGATTTCGAATCAGATTATTTCTCAGATCCAGAAACAAATTAAATACAGGTTACTTGTCACAATGTAATTTATTTGACAGTTTTGGACTATAATATAATCAAATATATTTAACAGGAGAACTTATGTCAAAAAAAACAAAAAAGAAGACTAAAAAAAACGTAAATAGAACAAAACTAACACAGGCCGTCCCCGCAAGAAAAATTGTACCTCTGGAGGAGATTCTTAATCGAGTTTATTGCAAGGAAGATTTGTCAACGGTTTGTGTTCGTGGATGCACTTGTTGTCGGGTTGCTTGCCCACAAATGAAATTTAGTGAAGCAACTTCTATAATTGATCACATTTGGCAAACTTGGTCAAAGGAAGACCGAAGTAAACTTCTTGTTGGGGCTATCACATATTTCTTTTCTGACAGCTTAATTAAGCCTTGCCTAATGTTGGATGGTCAGATATGCAAGATATATAAGCAAAGGCCCTTGAATTGCCGTTTATACGGTCTATGGCCGTCTGACTCATGGGAGGCTAGGGTAAAGATGTTCTCGAAGTCCACAGGCCTTCCTAGAGAACAGCTCCCGCTTAACACTCAATGTGCTTATGTTAGACGTAAGCCTCAAAAGTGTCCAGTTTGTAATGGAACTGGAGAGGTGAACGTTGCAGAGCTATGTGCTATGAAAAAATGTGAAGCTTGTGACGGAACTGGGAAATTTAACCCTCCCCCTTTGACCACTAAACAGATAGGAAATTTGTTTGAAATGTTGGATAAAACTGATATGACAATGGGGGTTAGTGAGCTTAAGATTGCCGAATCATGGAATTACAGAACATTTCACGATTGGTTGTTGCTAAAATTCTGGGGGGATGCTACTCTTTCAAATTGGACTCGTATTTTGCTGGATACATCTCCTGAGCAACGCAAAGAGCTAATGGAAGCGGTTCAGGAACAGGTTAAAAATATTCAATTATAAGGTCGGTCATATGCAAAAAACAGTTATGATTTTCATTAAAGATGCTAAATATTACAAAGATCAGAATAGTTTAGTGATTAGCGGCGAAGAGGTTGAAACTAAAAGACCGATTACTCAGCAGGTTACAGTATTTGCCATGTTGAACGGGACTGGTCTGTTTTCTGATTCGGAGATAGAAATAATTTCAGAAGACCCAGAACGTTGTAGATATTTTGCTAATTCATTAAAAACCAGAAGGGAACCATTCAAATTGGTATTTGAGGACACAAAAACAGAGGATGACGAGATATGATAACAATTCCTATTAAAATGATTACAGCAAGAGGTTGTGACAGATGCGAGGAGGTTAAACGGAGGCTTACGAGTATAGCTACAGGGCTTGGAGTCAATTTAGATATTAAAGGGATAGATAGTTCCACTCAAGAGGCGGTACGCATTGGTATCAAATATCTTTTAGATGATGTTCCTTCTTTTGTCCTTAATGAAAAAGCTTTTTGCGGGACTAATTTTTCCGATAAGGAGATCAAAAAAATAATGGAGAAATTTTTATGAGTTGTGATAATAAAATAGTTTCCATTAATCGTTTATCTGAGGCTAATCCAGATGGATGCTTTTGGCCTGTTATTTTCGTTGAAAATTGCAATCTACGATGCCCATATTGTATTAATTCGGTTTCTATAGTGGCACCACAAAAAGAACATAAAACTTTTTCTGTTAAACAAATTGTTGATCAACTTGACGAATGGGGAGAAGATGGGGTAATGATTAGTGGTGGCGAGCCGTTAATTCCAGATGAAGAATCAAGTATTTTTGGAATAATTGAACTGCTAAGATCTCATGGTATAAATATTGGTATATCTACCAATGGAACATGGCCGAATGAGTTACAAAAATTGATTAAATCTGATTTAGTTAATTTTGTAGCGTTAGATTGCAAGTTTAATCCAGTTTTACCAACGGAAGATATTATTAAATATTCTCACTTGCTTGGAGGATATCCAAATATGGCAAGAGACATGTTATTATCTTTAAATGTGTTATACGATTGGCATGAATCTAATCCAGATACCGCTTGTTCGGAAGTTAGAACAACTTTGTACCCTGAACTTATCGATAAATTAGATATTATTGCTATAGCAGATAATGTACATCACAAGTCGAGATTTGTGCTTCAACAATATAGAAAAAACACTTGTTTTAACGGTAAAAAAAATATTATTGAACCATATTCATCAGATTACGCAAACTATCTGCTGGAGGTGGCGCGAAACAACTGCGAGTCTAAAGTTGATTTACGATGGCCATAGAAAAATGAAATCAAATTTAAGATTGGAGTCTAATGAAAAATTTGGGTGAAGACAAAGAATATATGATAATTGATGAGGGTAATGATATTATCAAACAGATTCGAGAACGTTATCCAATGTGTTTTTGGCCTGTTGAACCTGCTAATATAGTTGTGTTAGGGGTCACCAACAAACCTCGTCCGTTCTCCCAACTGAAATTAGCAACTATTACCAAAATTGATCCAGCTCATCGAACACTTATTAGATCTTTTTGTAGCAAAGATATTCAGTATATGATAGAAGTATACTGTAACGACTGGACAAGCTGGAATGACGCTCGTAGACAGTGGATTTTAGCCCATGAAATTTCGCATATCGGTTCTCCAGTAAGAAAAGGTTTAGTAAAACATGATTTAGAAGACTTTTCGTGGATTATTGACTCTGTGGGTATTGATTGGTTCGAACGAGATGATCTCCCTGAGCTTTTAGGCAAAGAAAATTTCGAATTAAAAGAACATTTGTTTAATAGATTGCATAGTGATGGGGAAGATGAAGATAAATCGGAAAACCCATATATTGAACCTCCAACTGTATCATTTGAATAATTAAGGAAAAATATGTTAGTAACATCATCAAGTCAAAATTTTGATATTTTAAATACAAATACTGCTCCAGTTGTTAGCGGAGACGAAGCTGTATCAATAATTTTAGCTTTAGAAAGTGAAATGGCTAATCTCAGCTCGTGTGTAGGTTTAGCCGCTCCGCAAATAGGAATATCTAAATCGGTTTCAATCATCAGATACGAGGGGGTATCGCTTAATTTAATTAACCCTACATTGATATCTGGTGAAAGAAGTTTTATTAATAAGAGAGAGGGTTGCATGAGCTTTCCAGATAGAAGATTTAATATCCCAAGATTTTCAACAATTAGAGTGCGTAGTGATATTCTTTGGCCTTCTCCTTCTGGAACTGTTGGATTTGGTGAAGATCCTAATAAAATGATTTTGGATAAAAATAACCCCCCTAAAGGTTTGTATCTGGTTCCGTCCGAAGCCGTTTATGTTCTAGAAAATTTCACGAAGGACTATGGTAATACTATTTGTATTGCGGTTCAGCATGAAATAGACCATCTACTTGGACGAACATTGGATAACCTTCCAGAGTCCAAAGAAGTACTTACATCGGCATCAGACCCGAAATGGAATGTTGGTCGTAATGACCCATGCCCTTGCGGGAAGACTGGTTTGGATGGTAAACCTGTTAAATTTAAGAAATGCTGTTTACAGAAAATGACCTAATATGTTGACTTGTTCGATTATTTAAATCTAATCAGGTATAGTTAATAAGGCTATAGCTGATTATATTTGTTGTATAATATATTATTCAATAACATGATTCTGATGTAGGGTTATTATGCCAAGATATTGAATCACCGTACATTGAGGATCGTAATATGATAATAGACAATAATGAGCGTAAAACTAGTTTGAGCAGAAGTGTAGAAAGGGTTTGTGATGTGTGCGGTAAACATGAAATGGCAATTATGTATGTCGTATTAGACGGTCGCCGCAGAAGAAAAACAGATATGGACTGTTGTAAGAAATGTAGTTATAAGTTTCGTGTTCTTAAGCACGAAAAAATGTCAAAATCCCCATCTTGGAACGGAGGTAAATATCTTAACGAAAATGGATATTATCGTGTATATGTTGGGAATCTTAAATATGAATATGAACATAAGTTAATTATGTCTAAATTCCTTGGTCGCGACCTAACCACAAATGAAAAGGTACACCATATTGATGGGAATAAGGTTAATAATAGTCCTGAGAATTTATCCGTTTTCCAGTCTAAAAAAGAGCATGCTAAGTGTCATCACAGTCTTGAACTTTCTTGCCTATCATTGTTGGGAGATTGTGTATGGTTTGATTTTGAAAACGAAGTGTATACAACTAATTACTGCAAAGCAAGAAGGCCAATAGAAATTGATATTAGTGATTTGAAACTTTATAAAACATATCCAGAACGGCGTCATCCCAGCGGAACTCAGTATGAAACTTTTACAAGCAGAAAAATATCTAAAATGCTTGGTCATGGTCATTTACATATTGTTATTGCTGAAAGAATTATTGGAAGGAAACTGGAGGACAATGAGGTTGTCCATCACATAGATGGGAACGGACTAAACAACAGTTTGGGTAACATAGTTGTGATGCAAAGATATAAACACAAAATATGTCACGACTCACTTTCATTAATTGGTTTTAAACTGTTGTCTCGTGGTATAATAATTTTTAGAGAAAATTCATATGAAACTATTTATAGTCGAAAGTCCAGCAAAGGCTCGTAAAATACAAACCTTCTTAGGAGAAGATTTCCATCTAGAGGCTACGATGGGGCATTTTATGGAACTGCCAGAGAAAGAGCTTGGCATAGATATAGAACACGGTTTTGCTCCGACTTATACAATCAAAAATGGTAAAAAAGATGTGGTATCAAAACTCCAACATTTAGCAGATCGGGCAGAGGAAATATTGATTGCCTCAGATATGGACAGAGAGGGTGAGGCAATAGCGTCAAATGTGGTTGATATTTTACCTTTTTGTTGTAAAACAAAATGTAAGCGGGTAACATATCATGAGATTACCAAAAAGGCTATTCTGGCTGCCATATCAAAACCACGGGAGATTGACAAAAACCTAGTGGATGCTGCCAAGGCTAGGCAAGTTTTGGATCGTTTAATCGGATATAAAGTAAGTCCGATTGTTTGGTTCGCGGTTGGCAGAGGAACAAGTGCTGGCAGAGTGCAATCGGTAGCCTTAAAATTAGTATGTGAAAGACAGCGCGAAATTGATGCTTTTGAGCCCATGACCTATTGGTATGTTGATGTTACCTTGGGATGCAAAACTGGGGATTTCAAGGCGAGAACCATTGTTCCTACAGAGAAGGATAACAGGTTTATTGATCCCAAGGTCGCAACCGAAACTTTTGAGGCTTTGAAGAAGGCTTCATATAAGATGGGGGATATTCATAAAGCTTCAAAGTCTGTACAACCGTTTCCACCATTCGATACCAACTCTCTTCAAGGGGCGGGGTCGGCGATATTGAAATGGGATATTACGAAGTCCATGAAGGTGGCTCAGGAGCTATATGAAGCCGGAAAGTGTACCTACATCCGTACAGACAGCTTCAACATATCTGATGAGGCTGTTCAAGATGTTAAACAACATATCTCAGCCCAATATGGATCTTCTTATTTACCTAAGAAAACAAATACATATACCAAAAAGGCATCAGCAGGAGCGCAGGAAGCCCATGAGTGTATTCGTCCAACCCATATAGAGGATATAGGGGCTGACATAGATGGAGATGCAAAGCAAATGTACAATCTTATTAGAGACCGTTTTATTGCTTGTCAAATGGCTCCAATGATTGTTAGTTCTGTTAAGTATATTGTTGGCACAGATTCTGATTATAAACTTTTTTCAGCTGGACAAACCATATCTTTTGATGGATTTGCTAAAGTTTGGAAGTACAAAAACACAAAAGAGGGTGTTTTACCTGTTGCGGTCGAAGGGGAAAAATTAACTTATAAAGATATCAAAAAAACAGAAACCAAGACAAAAGCACCAGAGAGGTATACCGATGCCTCTTTGGCTAATAAGTTAGAAACTGATGGAGTTGGAAGGCCTGCTACTAGAGCACCAATTATCAAGTCTTTAGAAGATAAAGGTTATATGATTAAGGACAAGACAGCTCTTGTTCCAACAGCAATTGGACATTCCGTTATCGATTTTCTATCTCCTGCTTTCCATGATTCTTTTATGGATATGAAATATACGGCTGGAATGGAAAATGAGATGGTAAAAATTGCTGATGGCGAGGCTAGTTTTGAAGAAGTGGTTTCAAAATTTTATGAATTTTTACAAATTGATATGTCAAAAACAAAAGGCGAAAAAAAGCCAGATGTGTCAACGGGGGTCAGATGTCCAGTTTGTGGCAATGGTGAAATTGTCATGAAAACTGGTAAGTTTAGTAAATTTTTATCCTGCAATAATTTTCCAGCTTGTAAAACTATTTTTGACAAGTGTGGGGATAAATATGTTCCTCAACAGAAGAAAGAAGCAGTGAGTACCGACAAAATATGTCCTAAGTGCGGAAAAATATTATTATTAAGAAATTCAACTTATGGCAAATTTTTCGGTTGTAGTGGCTTCCCTTCTTGTCGTTTTACAGAAAAATTTAAAGAGGAAATAAAATGATTCATTTAACATATACAGGTTCATGCAGTATAGACGGTCAGGAGATTCTTTGTTCTAGCATGACCTCGTCAATAGACCAAAAGGTTTCTTTTTTTGATCACACTTTAGGATTAAGAGACAAATTTTCATCAGATTTTGAGTCGAAAGGTCCCTCAACAAAAAAGGGAGATATTCAAAATGTTCAAAAAAGAACATATCGTTATACTCCCGCTATTGCTAGAGCTAATATCTCTGGACCAATTCCAATGGATGGATTTCAAAATATAATAGACAAAGCGGTAAGCGGGGAGGAAATATCCATGAAAATGACCTATTATAGGAAGAACTCTCCAATGACGACTATCGGACGGGCTATTATATCGACTCTTAACATGAGTGTTAAACCTGGAGATATTTGTAATTTTACTTTAGATGCTGTTGCATCTGAATATACTTTTGATGCATCTGGTAATACATCTAAGAAAGCACAATGTACCAATTTGGTGACATGGGACGCTGCAAGAATCACCGCTTCTCCTATTTACGACCATATAGAATCATTTAATATTACAATCAATAATCCGCCAGTGCCAATTTATACAGCTCAATGGACCGATGACGTAGAAACAAACGGTATGATGCCTCAAAAAATTAGAATAGGTATGCAGGAAGTTACTGGAACTATTGGGGTTTATGGTGTGCCAATTATTGATGCGCCAAGCCTTGGAGATGTTGATTTTAGTTTTAATGGGGCTGGCAAAAAACTTGCTGTTGTGTTTACAAATCCAAGTGACACAGGAAATACTGGAGCATATATTAGATCAATTAATTTTACTGGAACTAAAAGTGGTACAATATGGTCTAGTACTACTCATTCTGGGTGTAGATAAATTACCATAATTAAGGATATTATGAAAACAAAATCGTCAATACAGGACACATACGATGAGGAAGATCGTAAAATTTCTCAAATCGTTATTGGAATTTGTGGCAAACCTGGGGCTGGAAAAGATACATTGGGTGGGTATTTACAAAATCATTTTGGTTTTGATGCGTTTGCGCTTAAAACTCCAATAGAGAAAGTTGTTCAGACCGTTTTTAATGTGGATAACTTCCATCTTTACGATAGAGATGCAAGAGAACAGCCTCTGGTTAAATGGCCTGATTGGACTGTTAGAAAAATGTTACAGGCTGTTGGACAATCCATGCGAGATATTGCTGGTGGAGATATATGGGCAAAATCTCTTTGTAATCGTATGGAGGCTAATAAAAAGGTGGTTATTACCGACATCAGAACACCAGAAGATATAAAATGTATTCGTGGGCATATAGAGTCAAAAGGAGGCAGTTTTATATTGGTTATGGTAAAAAGACCAGGATTTGGAGCGACTACTTCTGGTGGTTTTGCTAATCATAAGCTTGAATCATACAATTTAGAACCTGAGTGCGATATTGTGCTTGACAACAACGGAACTGAAAATGAACTGTTTGAACAGGCTAAGAAATATCTTAAAACACAAGATGTATATCCTCTCGTTGGGGATACCACTATGACTAGAACGATGATGAAAATTTTAGAGGAGCAATAGAGGTTATGAAATCACCAGAAATGATCGGAATTTGCGGAGGAATATGGGGAAACAGTGGAGTTGGTAAAACTACCGTTGTAAATATTTTAGCCAAAAAGCTAGGTTATTATCCAGTTAGTTTTCTGGAGCCGATAAAAGAGGCTGCAAAAAAATATTTTGATTGGGATGGCAGAATGAATAGTGATTCTAAGGTTTTGCTAGATAGAATATGCAGAATGGGCCGAACTATTTCCGAAGATTACTGGATGAATTTGACTCTTTCTAAAATTCCAAAAGATGAAAACATCAAAATTGTTTTTGATGATCTGTGGTTCGAAAACGAGGTTAAAATGATTACCTCTAATGGGGGAATTATCTTTAAAGTAACAAAAGATGGTCTTGACTCTATTAATTTGCCTTGTGAAATGGTCGAAATTCCAAATGATGGCTCTATAATTAATTTACAGACCCGAGCTTTATTAATTGTTTCTGAGGCTTTACTTTCGCGGTAATGTTAATTTGTTGTATAATATATCTGTTTGTTTAAAGTTGTTAAAATGTATTTAAATTCGTTTAATTTTTAGTTAAAATCCGAAAGGGAAGATTATGAGTGATGAAGAAAAAGTTGTGGCAGAGCCAAAAAGTTGGTCTAATTTGTACAAGAGCTATAGACCATTTCAATTATGTTCGGTAGTTGGACAGCAAAATGTAGTCACATCTTTGACAAATTCAGCAAAGAGGAATAGTTTTAACCATGCACATTTGTTGGCTGGTGCATATGGATCTGGTAAAACATCTTTCGCTAGAATTCTAGCCTCTTTGATGGTTTGTCCAAATCGGAAGCCTGGTAGTCCTTATGTCTGTGGCAAGTGCAAATATTGCTTGGGCATCCACGAAGGTCATTGTGTTGATGTTATGGAGATTAATGGGGCAAGTCAAACGGGGGTTGATGCGGCTCGTGAGTTGGAAAAAAATGCTTTTTTCTCTCCTCAAGAACTTAAGAAAAAGATTTACATTATTGATGAATGTCACAAGCTTAGTTCGGCAGCCAACAGTGCTCTTCTAAAGGTTCTTGAAGAGCCGCCTCCTTATGTCCATTTTATTTTTTGCACTACAGATCCTGATAAGATGTTGTCAACAATTATTTCTCGTTGTCAACGTCATATTTTGAAAAAAATTCCTTCCAAGTTGATGGCCGAAAGACTAGAACTTATTGCAAAACGAGAAGGTATTACTCTGGAAAACGGAGTTTCAAGATATATTTCTAAACTGTCAGATGGAAGTTTAAGAGATGCAATCGGAAATCTAGAGCAGGTTGCTATTTTTGCTGATGGGAAGATCGATATGGAATCCATGACAAACTTTTTTGGTCTTCCAGAAAAACGCATGATTTATGAGATTGTCAAGTACATTGCTAATGGCAATGTGTCTGGTCTATTAATGTGTGTAAATGATTTGATCATGTCCAATGTAGAGCCTAGAGAAATTTTAGCCGAGATAACAAATGTAATGAGAAACATTTTTATAGTCAAAGCATTTGGAAAAGATGGCAAGTTGCCACCTGGTGAATTAATTGAACTCAACGATGATGAACTAGAAATTGTCAAGGTTATAGCTAATGATTTAAGTCTGGCTATGTTACATAAAATGGCAGAATCTTTCAGCGTTGTGGAGAAGCGTGTGGCTGTTAATATTAACGTAAGATGGATCGTGGAGGCCGCTCTGGTACAATGCGCATTAATCGTAAACTCTGAAGTACAAAAGTCGTTGAAATAATTGAATAACTCTCGTAATAGTATCGAGCATCCACTTCCAATATGGAGGATGAATGCCGACAAGGAAACAACAAAAGCATGGGGATTTGGCAAAAAAGCCATTAAAAAATAAGGCGGTCAGTAAAGGTCGAAGTAGTTCTAAAAAAATAAAACTTGCAAAGAATGTAGATGTTCCTAATTCAGAGTTTGATAGAACTATTAAAACCGTAGCTGAAACTGTTTCTACTGACAAATTTGAATTTGTTTATGAGTCGGTAGTCGAGGCCATAGAAGAAGATCAAATAAATAGTATGTCATCGTCAAGCGAAGATTTCGTTATTGACACACCTAAAAAACGTTCTAAAAAAGACATGAAAACTGTTTTTGATATGAACGAAATTGATGACCCGCTTTTAGGAACTCCAACAGAAGTCAGAAAAGAGCTAGATGAATTGGCTTTTAATTTACAGAGAAATCCAGTTGACCAAGATAGTTTTGTAAAAATTGTTTGTTATATGCATAAATATATATTGGGACTTGTGTTTAAAAAGTACTCATTCGTTAAAGGGTATGATAATAAAGACATTTACCAAGAGGCTCTTATTGCTTTGTTTAAAAAAGCAGTACCAAGTTTCAGAAAGGGCAAGGGAATGTCTTTTTTGAATTTTGCCAAAATGTGTATTAATAGACATTTGATTACTATTTTAAACGCTTCCTTAAATCGAAGAAAGGATATGCCCCTGAATACTTCGATATCTCTTGACCACGCCCCCATTGGGAATGATAATGACGGAGATGATTCTTGCATACTATCAAACATTATACCAGATACAGTTCACGGGAAACCGCCGTTTACCGAAATGGCAAGATCGGAATCTTTTGATAGAACATTAAATACAATCAATTCAGTGCTTAGCGACTTTGAAAAAGAAGTATTGGTTGAATATTTAAAAGACAAATCATACAGGGATGCTGCAAAAGCAATGTCGAAAAAATACGGTAAAAAATGCAATGAACGAAGTATAGACAACGCTTTGTTAAGAATTCGGAAAAAGGCTCTAGCTTTAAAAGACGAGTTTGGAGAAGATTCTTTACCTCTTGTATTTGGAAATGTAGAAAGTTAAATTTTGGGAATCACATTCGTTGTATAATTGAGTCATATCAATTATTTTATAAACATAGGAGTAACATTAATGAGCACAAAGAATTTAAGTATTGTTGTATCGAAAAAAGATCTTGATTTGATCGTAGGAAGAGCTAGCTTGGCGGCTATGACAGAAGAAGGGCAAAATGAAATAACAAAAGCCACTAACGAAACAATGGGTTGCGTAAAAATTTCAGCGGAAAATGGCCAAATTGTTTTTGAGTCTTCTGTTTCGAGATTTTCTTCTAGATATGTAATTACCGTTGGAGAAGGCGATTCGGCTATTGTCTCGGAAGGTGAAACATGTGTCCCAGCTAAAGAGCTTAAAACTGTGTCTGGCAAAATCAGAAGTGATAGAAAGATTTCTATTTCATTTGTTCCAGTGTCTTCTGAAACTGCTGGAAATATGTCCGCATCAGAGAAAGCGGTTCTTCCTGATGGGGTCGTTGAAATTGGCTCAATTAGCGGAAGTAAAGTTGTATCTAAAACCAAGATTGAGGCTTATCCAGCGGCTCGTTTTGCATCCCCTAGCTATCCTCCTGTAGATTCACTCAAGGTTGTGGCGTCTGGTAAGGTTGGTTTTTTTAAGAAAGCATGTGCTACTGTTAATTTTGCTGTTAACCCATCCGACCTTAAAGAAATTTATGATAAATTTGCTTTCTTTACGGCTGAAGATGGTATTTACTTCGTTGGCTCTGACGGAAGACGTTGTGCTATTGTGAAAGCATCAGGGGATAAATTTACTAGCTATATGAACGTTTCAAACGATGTGCCTATTTTGGCTGATGCAGTGTTTATTTCTCCCGCTTTGTCTTCTATGTCTGATGATGCCCAAATGACAATGGGGCTTGATCAAGACGAGGAAAGACTTTATATCTGTTCTGGAGATACTTCATATTGTATTAATATGGTCGAAAAACTTTTAAGGGCTAAATATCCAAACCATAAGAGAATCACAAATCTTCCAACTAAAGTTGAAGTTCTAATTAATCGAGATGAATTTTCAGAAACTATGGACATCTTAGGAATTGTTAATAGTGACCGTGGTACATATACATTTGATCAGGATGGAAAAGAAGAACAAATGATTACACTTGTTGGTAGAGGCATCGGAACCGTAAAAGAAACAACTGGTAGTGTTGGATATTCGCTAATCAGCCAAGAAAAGATGAACAGTGCTTCAATTAGCCTTAATACAAAATATTTGTCAGAAGGTATTAAGAGAATGTCTTGTGAGAACATTCGCATGTCTTTCACCGAGGATGAGCTTAAAGTAAAGATAGAAGAAGAAAATAATTCTGAATTTGTTTATTTTATGCAAGTAACCCATTCACAAGAAGCATAGATTTATAAAATGAGATTTCGTAATATCGATTCAAATAATGGACTAGTAGAAGAATGGCATGCGGAATCTCTTAGGTAGATTATATTTTCAAGCGTCTTCGAAGAGGGGGCACTTGATGTAAAAGAGTTAACGAAAGGGAAAAATGAATAAACCTCCTCGGTTAATATTGGTGGATGGAGATTCAGTTCTTGGTATGAATTATATCTTGAAACTAAAAACAAAATGGCTAAAGGAAACAAATGGTTCAATGCATTGGTTTGAAATGGTTCCTCCAGCAAAGAAAGATCCAAGTGATTTTTTAAATGGTATGGATTCAGAGGTGGCAACCGCTGATATTTCTGGGGATCATAAAGTAGTTTTTCTTCGTGGCTTAGCAAATTCAAAGCAGTTTAGAGAAGGGATGATGAGTATCATTTCTACTGTTGCTCCTGGCAATACTCTGCTCGTTTTTGATGAAACTGGAGTTATACGTTCTGATAGTAAAAAGAAAAAAAACGACAATGCTGGGTGGTCTAGCTTTAAGAATAAATTCATTCAAAATGGAGAAATAGCCCAAGTTCCACCTCCTTTCCTTAGTATTGGAGATATCCCTTGGGGGGCTAGATTTGGTCAAGAACATGTAAAAGCTGTAGTATCGGAAATGACTAAGCGTGGAAAGAAGATGTCTTATCAAACTGCAAAAGACGTTTTTCTTGAATTGGTTATGCCTGATTGGTCATTTATTCTTAATGAATTAGATAAATTAGCAGAGCTTGTTAGCAATGACACGGTAACCGCTGATGATGTCCGTAATATTGTCTTTCCATGGGAACAAAAACATCCTATTTTTGAGTTTGCTAATTCTTTTAATAGTGGTAATTATCAAAGTATTATGAATTCGTATGACGAATTGGTTGGATGCAAAACTCATCCTGAGATGATTTTTGGATTTTGTATGAAATTGGTCAGATGGCAGTTAATAGCCACCCATCTTGCATCTTACGGTCAAAATCTTCCAAATTCGCTTGACAGTATTGGAGCGTTGATGAATCATGAAACAGCAAGACGGAACACTTCAAGTCTAAAAAATATGACCCCTCATTTGTTTAAAGAGTTAGAATCTAAAGACAATGATGATGATGAAGAACAAAAAGGAGAAGGAATAACTCCATTCATTTCTAGAGGTGTCTCTGGATATGTAAAAAACGTTCTAACTAAAAGAGTTCCAATCAGAAATGGAGCTTTAGGTACTTTAACTATTATGCATGTTGCAATGGAAAATTATTTAACCATTCTTGAATGCATAGAAGAGTTACGTTTAAGTGGAGATCAAGAAAAAGCTAGACCTATTTTCAGGACTGCTATTCAAAAAATTTGCGGAAGGAGGATATAATTATGCGTGATAAATGTTCAGTAGCGTTTCTTAGAGTTTCACAGTTGATGATGGGCATTATTGATGCCATAGAGGACGGGGACAAGGAAATGTTAATAAAACTATCCAGACATCTCCATGAGGACACCACAACGTTTATAGGAGAAGCATTGATTCTTGGCAAGGTTACAGATGAGGAGCTGGATAAATTAGCCCCCTCAGATGACGAAGACGATAATTTGCTAAAAACAGCTTCATCAGCAAGTATTATAAAAACTGCAAAAGTAAATTAACTTTTGATCAATCCAACGATTTTTTTTTCGTATTCTGTTGGCGGGGATTTTAGTTTTGCTTCTATAGCATATAACACATCTCTGTCTTCAAGGTTGATTGCATCATCTCTATGAGCTAAAACATATTCATATTGCAAGGGTCTATTTTTCCTCAGCCATTCAGCAGACCACAACGGTGCTTTATGAAAGGAATTTCTTCCAAATTTATGAGAAGATTTTGATAAAGCTATCCCATTAAGAGCATCGAAACGTAAAGATGGATTCACTTCTTTGCATTCGATATGGTGAGCATCTAAAATCGAAGCTTTATTTTTCTCATTAATAGCCCCTCTTACTATCCCGCTGATTGCGCATACGTCCCCATTTAAAAGCATTACTTTGTCATGCCAAAGCTTAAATAGCCGTCGTCTTATTTTTGCCTTGCTTTCCAGCCTAGGCTTTTTAACTATTTTTTTCTTAACAATTTTCTTAACAATTTTCTTAGCAGGTTGTTTTGATGTTTTTTTTATCATGACGGTTTCTAATAGCTCCTGATGGGTTACATTAATTCTATATTTCTCTTTTTGTAGTACAAGATCCTTTTGAAATATATTTCACTCACTAGGAATATTATACAATTTTATTGTATAATATAAATATGAATAAACAAGAATTTCTAGATATACTTAATATTCAATCTAGTTTAGGTAGAACTAAAAGCGGTTGGGATTTAGGGAAGGGGATGTTATCCGCTTCTTCGAATTCATTATCTGCTATGGACAATGAAAATTTTATGGCTAAAGAATGTTCCAATTGTGAATTAATTCTGTCGGCTGATTTTTTTGTTTCAGGGTGCCCAAATTGTGGAAGCAAAGACCATGAAATGGTTGAAATAGATTCATAAAATAGTGTTTTAATTTTTAGATTACGAAAGGAATAAATTATGCCAGCAAAACAAGTTTCTACATTAGGGTATAGTAATGGTGATTATGGTGTCCCATTAAGTGAATTAGCTAAGGAAAGAAATTTTAGCCCAGAGGAAATGGCTGAGATGCTTTATGACTCATTCGAGCAGGAAATTGAAGAGCTAAAAGCTCGTGGTATTAACATGCCAGCACCAACCGATATGAGCGGAAGACCAATGCAAGGATATGAGCAGATTATAGGCCGTACGGCTTCGGCAGGGAATAGAAATACTCGTGTTGCATCAGGGGCTATGCCAGCCAGCCAAACAGAGCAAGCTTTAATAGCTTTAATGGAGGCAAGAGATGATATGATCAATGATTATATTGACGTTTCGAGAGACCCCTCTAAGGCGGCTTCTCAGGCTATGAAAATTCAAAAAATAGAGGCCAACATAATTTCAATGGGTGGAGATATAGATAGATTTGATCCAAGTAATTATCAATCAGGATTGGCTCCTGTTCAGGAGGCGGTTGACCCTTTGTATGATCTTGAAATGGCGGAACGGGTGGTTACGAATACTAAAAAAGCTTACACTTTAAAACCTATTGAATCTATTCGAACTGGGAAAAGTAAAACTGGCAAGCAAGGCGTGTGTGTGAAGATAGCCTCAGCTCCAGGGGTGTCGGTGATAGGAACTATTGTTCCAAAAGGAGAATTTTCAGGAACAGAGGTTATTGACTATACTCCAGACAATGGAAAAGGACGTATGACGGTCAAAGCTCCAAATAATGGTAGGTGGGGAGATGTTTCAAACAATTATAATATTGCTTGGCAATTGCAAAAAGAAACAGAATAATTGTTAAAATTTTAGTTGGGTCAAGGAAGATTACATTATTAGTGTGAATAATATACTAACAATGAGAACTTCACAAATATCACAACAGGCTATGTTTCTAGAAAATCTTTGGAAAGAGATGGACAAGTTATCTTTTTCAAAGAATAAAAATATTTCTAAAATTGCATTTCAATATTCGGCGGATGGATATGAACCTAGAGAAATTGTTGAACTTTTGGTATCTGATGGATTCGATATTCACACGTCTGAAGATTATGTTAGTCATATGTCTGGAGAACTTGACTCAGAAATGTCATGTGAAGATTGCCCCGAATGGGGCTTTGAAGTTGAAAACCAAAGAACGGGTGAACTATTAAGCAATTTTGATTTGGGTGAAGATGTGATTACTGCAACAAGTGAGATTCAGGCATTAGAAAAAGCTCAAACATTTATCGATTCATATGGAATGACAATTTATACGGTTACAAGAGTATACGAAATGTAATATGGAAAATCAATTTGAAAAAGCATCTGAAAAAGTTCTTGTTTTACTTAGAAATGCAAGAAATATAGCGACTGTTCGTCAAAACAGACGAGTGGCAAGAGAAGTATTGCATGCACTATCTCTGTATGTTCAAGGGACTGGATTTCCTTGTGAACCAGACATCTTTGAAAATTTAAGCACTTCGATCACTGACAAGACAACTCCAGCTATAATAGAAGAGTTTGATAAGGTTGAAAATGATTTATTGAATTCATTTCATTCTTCAAGTGTCAAAAAACAAATAATATTATGAATTTACTAAGGTAATTACCATGACTGAAATTCCAGACATAGATAACGCAACATTTGAAACTCATGAGAATGTTCTAGAAAATAAAAGCCCAATAAATAATCAATCACAAGCAAATTCATTATCAACCATTGATGCTAGTGCTCCTGGAATAAGAGAGATTTTATCTTCCGTTATTAATGTATCAGAATCTGGTATGTATTATGAGCCTTCTTGCAAATTTTGTAGTAGTCTCTATCGCTCGGAGGCGGAAAAATTAATTGCGTCTTTTGATTTGGCTACTAGACCTTCTGATATTGAAAAAAAAATTATTCAACTTTTTGAATCACATGGAGAAACAATAGGCTCTGATATTATCAGAAATCACGTCAACACTCACATGAACCGTGGTGATTCAGAGTTAAAAAAAGTTGAATATATTTCTCGTCTAGCTTTGCTTACTGGTAGTCAGATAACAACATTGTCCCAAACTAAATTGGCTTTGGCCACTGTAATGGAATGTTTAGGTTCTGTTGGTTCAATTGTTCCATCAAAAGGCCTAACTGCTGCAAAAGCTGTAGAAATGAAGACAAATGTCCTCAATAAATTAATTAAAACTTGGGTAGATTTAATGGCCATGCAGGCAAAGTTAACAGGTGAAATGTGGGATGAGGGACAGATGATAGCCATACCTGTTGCTGATTTTAAAAGGGTTTTTGACGACACACTGCATGCCGCCAAAACACCAGATGAAAGACAGTTAATAGTAAGATTAATGGACGGGTTTAAACAAGCAATTCAAAAATAGGAGCAACCATGGCTAAAGACCACATAGGGGAACGAACGAATACAATTTTAACTCCTGGTGATGAGGGTTTTAACAATCCATCTGTGCCTTGGGGTTCGGTTAGGAATATGTTAGGATGGAAAAAGCCAGAAGAAGTTCAGTTGCCTATATCTGGTTTTTATTTAATTGATAGACGTATGAGACCCTCAATTGCGATATTCAAAAATATGTCTATTGTTGGCCAAATAAAGCCAAAATCGCGAGAAGATCCAATACCATTTTCATCTCTTGATGAGGCAATGTTTTATAAAAATAAAATGAATTTATCGTCTAGCGATAGTCTAAAAGTTAGTTTTGTAGCTTTATCGCCAGATCCAGGAATGGGCAATCCAAGACCAAATATGATTTGGGTTGATAAAAAACATTCGAAAAGAATGTAATTAATTATCAAAATTTACTGAATGTAGACTTTTAACAATATTTTTGGCAATGTCAGTTATTAACGGCACAACCACACTATTGCCAAACTGCTTATAGGCTTGGGTATCGGAAACTGGAATTTTGAACGAGTCATTAAAGCCCATTAATCTAGCACACTCTCTAGGAGTTAATCTTCTTGGGTTTTTGTTTTCTTGTGGAATAAGAATTTCAGACCCATCTTTGTAGTATCTTGCCAATAAAGTTCTACTGTAGCCGTTAAGAGAAACCAAACCAAAGCCAAAACCATTACCATTTTCTTTATGTCTTTGTGCATGATTTATTAAGCACTGATACATCTTGTCTGATAGAGTATATTTCGAAGGTACATCGTTTTCGAGAATATCTTTTATCCTTTTCCCATTGTCATAGCCATATGGGAACTCAAACCAATCTGGCAGGTCAAGATCCTTTCGAAACGCTACTATATAAGTTCTTTTTCTTTGTTGAGGAACATACCCCGCTGCATTGATCACGTCATATTGGACATCATAACCGAGTTCATCTAGGGCCGATAAAATTATTTTAAATGTCTTCCCACCTTCATGATGGGTAATATTTTTTACATTTTCTAAAAATATAGCGGCAGGTTTTTTTTGTTCTACAATTCTTACAATTTCGAAAAACAATGTTCCTTGAGTCTTGTCTTTAAAACCAGATTCACGGCCTAAACTATTCTTTTTTGAAATACCAGCCATCGAAAACGGTTGGCAAGGAAATCCACCAACCAAAATGTTATGATTTGGGATATTATTTGTAGATATTTTGGTGATATCTCCGTGCGGACATTTACCAAAATTTGCCTCGTATGTTTTTTGAGAAAATTTATCCCATTCAGAGCTGAAGACACAGTTGCATCCAGCCAACTCAAAGGCTGTTCTAATGCCACCTATGCCCGAAAATAAGTCAATAAAAGTATACATATCATCATTATACAAAATATTTTTACAATGATTTCAAGCAGGTTAAAAACAAAAAAAATATGAAATAAATATCATGGTAAAAAGACGTATATCACATAAGAAAAATAAACTTTTCAACAGATCAGGAATACGTCGATGTGATATCTGTCTTAATCCTACTATTTTGGTAGAACATCATATTGCGGGTAGGGACATACCAAATGCAAATCATCCATCTAATATTGCGAACATATGCCCAAATTGCCATATGTATGTTCATTCGGGTCAAATAGTTGTTGAACGCTGGGCAATGGGTACAAATGGTCGTTTTTTGTCATGGCATAAAAAAAATGAGGAAAGCTTGACAGGTTACGACTCTAATCCATATCAAATAGGGAGTTAAAATGAATTCTAGAAGAAATAACATTCCAGAACGTGATTTATCAATTCAAATAGCATTCGGTGACTTGTCGAAGTCTATTACCGACAGAAGAAATGGATTTCTTCTTGGAACCGTTCAACAGTTGTGTAATCAATACGGTATAAGAGTTGTTAAACAGAAAAATAGAGCCATTTTAACATCAAAAAGAGACAATATGCAGATGGTCGTAGAAAAACTTCATTTTTGTTGCATCAAATATTTAATTTTGCCATAGTTTTTGTTGAGGTATTGAGCATTTTGCTATATAATATATGATATGCAAAACAATACACAAGAACCATTGGTTTATCAAGATATAATTGATTTTATTTCTTCTACTCAATCTACAATAGGACATTTTTGTAATAATTTATCTATTTTTATTGAAGTATCAAAAGCGGTAAATATTATTTGTGAATGTAAGGGTAAAATTATTACAACAGGCATGGGGAAGGCTGGGTATGCGGCGGAAAAGGCCGCTTCGTCATTCTCATCACTGGGTATGGCCGCTTGTTATCTACATCCAGCTCAAGCTTCTCATGGAGATTCTGGAATTATACAAGCTGGAGATGTCATGATTGCTTTGTCAAATTCTGGCAAAACACGAGAGGTGATTGAAACAATCCAATTGGCTCGTAATTTAAATATTGGTAAAATTATATCAATTACATCCCATGATATATCTCCAGTTCGAGAATTATCTGATGTGGTGGTCGGACTTGGCCCTATCCAAGAAGCTGGCTATCTTTCAATGGCTCCTACAACTTCGATCATTATGATGCTAATTGTTACAGATATGATAGCCACTATTAGTGCAAAACATAGAGGCTTAACAATTCAAGAATTTGGTTTAAGACATCATGGAGGTTATTTAGGTAAGAAATGCAGAGGGGAAGAAATCTAAATTTAATAAATTAACAGAACACAAAAACTATGACAACATCGATAAAAAAAACAATTAAGAAAGTTCCAAATAAGGGGCAAGACATGTCAACATCTGGCAATAAAATTGAAAAGGACTCTAGCAAAAAATTTGCTACGTTTTGTAAAAAATACCATTTAGCAGAAGATAGTGTCCGTTGGAGATCTATTACTGATAAAACTGTTAAAATTTCAGTATCCAAAGAAGATTACGCTTCTGGAGGATGGAACCTGATTTCTCTTGGGATTATGTTTGCTTTTAGAGAACTTGGGGTCAAATTGGATGTTACCATTAGAGAAACTAAAAAAGATGTTGACATTATTGTTGAAAAATAGTATAGTTAGCCTTAAACAACGCAAATGTTTTATCATAGTAGTTTTTTATTACACCTGTAAAACTTATGCACTTTCATATTAACAACATAAATTGGCAATTGCCTCTAAAAACTATGCAAAAAATTAACAGAAAAGCCTCGACTAAATGTGCATCTATCACACCTACCCAAAGAGATTCAATGTCTCCAAGAATTGTAACGGAAGTGAGGACTCATGATATTCCGTATTCGACATTGAATCAAAAATCTAAATTTACTATTGAAGAAAAGGATAGCAAAAACTTGTCAAAAGTTTTGGATTTAACAGGAAGATTCAAACAGCCATCTGGAGTGTCTAAAATGTTCCTTCAACCGTCTGAACAATATCTTGCCATGTATGCGGTCACACAATTGATTAATTCCTTTGGAGTTATTGTTAGACAACCTTTTTCTCTTAGTGAAGAACCGATTTCCACCACGATCAAGACTGGGATTAGCGAAACAACTACCGTTTATAGGGATGTTGTTGCTACTTTGCTTTTTAAAAGAAAAGGAAAAGCTTCATTGGAATGTTTAATTTCTGGAGCCCAGCTTGAGATGGGTTATAGAGTTTCTATGGCTTCCCTGACCGAAGATGGAATTGCCGTTTTGGCTACAGCATTTAGTAAAATGCTTGAACAATATAATTTTTATCAGGGTAAGACACTTAGATTTGGAGAAGAAGTTGAATTTATCTCTACACCAACAACAAGCATGGAAGATGCGATTTTAGCACCAGAAACGGTAGCGGAGATTGATCTAAACATCCTCCAATTTTTGACCAATCCGAAAATGAGTAGTATTACAAAAAAGAGAGGGATGCTTTTCTATGGCCCCCCAGGAACGGGGAAAACAACATCGGTAAAAGCTATGTTCAAAGAACTTTCTTCTAAAGGAGTAACCTGTATTTATTTAACCGATTCTACCTTCAGGAGTTCTAGTGTGGAAAATGTATTTTCTTTCATTAATCAGTATTTGGCTCCTGCTTTAGTTGTATTCGAAGATATCGATTTAATAGCTCCAGATCGTCGTGAAAGTGGTGGCAGATTGCTTGGCTCCCTTTTGTCAGCTCTTAATGGGGTGGAAGAACAGCCAAAGCCTATAGCTATTGTGGCCACAACAAATAGAGTTGAGGTTTTGGATGCGGCGGTGACTCGTCCATGTAGATTTGATCGAAGAATTCATGTTGATTATCCAAGTGAGAACGAAATGAATAAGATTTTCGAAAAAGTAGCAGGGTTTAAAGCTCCATCTGGAAGTTTTACATCATCAGATATTCGCTTAACAGGAGCGCATGTCGAGGAGATTTATCGAACTTCAGCTTTGTTGGCAGTGCAATCTTCAAAGAAGATTAAAGATTGCGTTCAGGAGGCTGTGGACTTGGTCAAAAAGCATTTTATGATTGTGTCTCCAAAATCAATTGGTTTTAGTAGTGATTTAGGAAGTGATGGAGATTGTGCTGTAGATTATCCTACAGCAGATTTAATCGCAGGAGGATGTAGTAGGTAAAATGACAGTTAATATATCAGAATTAATGGATGGGGTTCATAATACGGAGCTCCACCCTGACGAAAGAATTAACCTAATACGTCAATCAGGTTCTATTCTTTATGAGACCGTTGTAGGGTCGCATGCCTATGGAACATTCGTATCGTCTTCAGATGTTGATGTCCGGGGGGTGTTCTGTCTTCCTATGAAAGAATATTTATCCTCAACTAGCGAGCCTGTCAAGTCCATTTCA
>Ga0172378_10000396_pt1 | contig 37903 bp, 35 predicted proteins | sample GrowelOW332metaG_FD_119755 | JGI IMG/M metagenome (GOLD analysis project Ga0172378, IMG submission 119755) | Groundwater microbial communities from an aquifer near a municipal landfill in Southern Ontario, Canada - Pumphouse #3_1 metaG | ecosystem: Environmental > Aquatic > Deep subsurface >...
AATTACACTTTAGAACTTAAAAATAACGTTCATTCATTAAAAGAAATGACTGGTATTTCTAAAAATTCTTACACATACAATATTCCTAAAACTTTGACTTATGAAAAAGATCCAACTACTAATTATGATGTAATTAATAGATTTACAGGCGATGATGCTTATGCTGGTGCATCAATTGATGGTTCTAATGTCGGTATTAACGAAACATATTTAAGTAGAAATGATTTTGTTGGAACATTTAAAGATACACAATCTAAATTACCAACTAATACTGATCTTGTAAATAAAGCTAGAATTTATAGATCAGGTGCTCAAGATCAAGAAACAATGCCTTCATTTGGTGTTGAAAGCAATCTTAGATTAATTACTAAACAAGACGGAAGTAATGCAAGTTTTGATGAATTAAAGACTCCAAGTGGTTTAAAATTCAATGATTCTTTAGTTAATGAATTGATGACTAGTTATGATAGTCAAAAATGGGATGAATTTGTTGATCAAGTTAGTAAAGAAGAAGCTTGTGAACTTGTTGAAAAAAGCGGATTTGGATCAAATGCTATCGCAAGTATTGGAAAAGCAAAAACACTAGATTTTGATGGTCCTAGCGGATTTAATCAAAATACACAAAAGATTGCTGAAGATATGTCAAGTTGGACCAGTTATCCTTGTGAAAACGTCATCGGATGCACATGGAATACTGATTTAGCCTATGAAGTTGGACAATCAATGGCTTTTGAAGCTAGTAAGAGCGGAATTAACGGTTGGTATGCTCCAGGTGTTAATCTTCATAGATCTAATTACAATGGAAGAAATTACGAATACTATAGCGAAGACCCTCTTATTTCTGGAAATTTGGCTGCTGCTACCATTAGAGGAGCTAAATCTGGTGGTTTATATTGTTATTTAAAACATTTTGCTTTAAGTGAAGAAGGTGACAACGCTAAAGGTGTTGATACCTGGACTACTGAACAAACTTTAAGAGAATTATACTTAAAACCATTTGAAATTGCTGTTAAGGCTGGTGCAAATGGAATTATGACTGCTTTCAATAGAGTCGGTGCCGTTTGGGCAGGTGCTAATTACGATTTATGTACTGAAATCTTAAGAAATGAATGGGGATTTAAAGGTTCTGTTGTTACTGACTGGAGCAGTGGAGACCAAATCATGAATACTCCTCGTGGAGTTATTGCTGGAAACGATTTATGGCTCAATCCAATGTCAACAAATGGATCACCATTAAATAGGAACGATGCAACTGAAATGTATTGTGCTAAATTAGCGGTAAAACATAATCTTTATACTTATGTTTCTACATATCAATTTAATAGAGATTATGATCCTGAAAATGATGATTATAAAGTTAATGCTGGTATTAGAGGTCCAAATTCAGTTTCTGGATGGTGGATTCCAACTATTATCACTCTTGATTGTATAGTCTTTGCTGGAACGATTGCTTTTGGTCTATATATGTATGTTCCATGGACAAAAGTTATTGCTAAATTTAAAAAACATTAATATTTAAATGAAAAGTAGATGGATTTTCCGTCTACTTTTCATAAAGAAGCAATATCCCTCGCCAATCCCCATTATTTTTATAATTTTATATGGTTTTTCAAGATTGTAAAAATAATTACGGATTGCAAGATGCGTTATAAAAATGGCAATTTGCGACCAAATTGTTACATATTTATATAATTATGGTTTAATAAATGAAATTATTCTAAGAATACAGGAGAATTATATGAAGAACGAAAAAATAATTTCGTCAATGACACTAGAAGAAAAAGCGTCATTGACGAGCGGAAAAAGTTTCTTCGACTCTCAAGAAATTGATCGAGTCGGGATTCCAAGTGTTTGTTTTTCTGATGGACCTCACGGTTTAAGAAAACAATGCCCAGAAGTAGCTGATAATTTAGGTTTAGCCGCTTCAATGCCTGCAACTTGTTTTCCAACTGCAGCAACTGTTGCCTCAAGTTGGGATATTAAGTTAGGTGAAAAACTTGGAGAAGCTCTTGGAGAAGAATGCTTAGCTCAAGAAGTTAATGTTTTACTTGGTCCAGGAATGAACATTAAAAGAAATCCAAGATGCGGAAGAAATTTTGAGTATTTTAGTGAAGATCCATATTTAGCAGGTAAAATGGCTGCAAGTTATGTTAGAGGTATTCAATCAAAAGGAGTTTCAGCTTGTCTTAAACATTTCGCTTGTAATAATCAAGAAGAAAAGAGAATGACGATTGATTCCATAGTTGATGAAAGAACTCTTAGAGAAATTTATTTAACTGGTTTTGAGATTGCTGTTAAGGAGTCAAAGCCAAAATGTATCATGTCTTCTTATAATTTATTGAATGGTACACATACCAATGAAAATATGCATCTTTTAAGAGACATTTTAAGAAACCAATGGGGATATACAGGGGTTATTGTAACTGATTGGGGTGGAGACAACGATAGAATTTTAGGTCTTGAAGCTGGAAATGAGATCGAAATGCCTTGTTGTAAAGACACTGTTCTTGAAGTTATTAAAGCAGTACAAACTGGTAAATTAGCTAGTTCAGTTTTAGATGAAAATATTGATAGATTTATTACTTTAGCTTTAGATACAGCTAAGCCATTTGCAAAAAAAGAAAAATTTGAATTCGATGTTGAAGCGCATCATTTATTATCGCAACACATCGCTGAAGAAAGTATGGTTCTTTTAAAGAATCACCATCACATTCTTCCTTTAAAAGCTGGAACAAAGATTGCTATAATCGGAGATTTTGCTAGTAATCCACGTTATCAAGGTGCTGGAAGTAGTATGGTTAATCCAACCAAACTCGACAATACCTTAGATGTTATTAAAGAATATGAAAGTTTAGAGTATGTCGGTTATGAACAAGGTTATGAACGTTATGGTAAAAAGAATAAGAAATTAATCAAAAAAGCCTTAGAATTAGCTAAAACAGCTGATGTTTCATTAGTTTATGTCGGATTAGATGAGATTAGTGAAGCCGAAGGTATTGATAGAGCAAATATTAATTTTCCTCAAAATCAAATTGATTTAGTTTATTCATTAGCTCATGCCGGAAATAAAGTAGTTTGTGTTGTTTCAGCCGGATCACAAATTAAATTATACTGGTCTGATGAAGTTGACGCTTTATTGATGTCTTACTTAAGTGGACAAGCTGGAGCAAGAGCTATTTTAAATATTTTAACTGGAAAAGTTAATCCTAGTGGAAAATTAGCGGAATCATTCCCTTATAAATATCACGATTGTTCAAGCAAGAACTATTTCCCAGGAAAAGAAAAAACTGTGGAATATCGTGAAGGTTTATATATTGGATATCGTTATTACGATACAGATTCGGTTCAAGTCAAATATCCATTTGGTTATGGATTAAGTTATACCAAATTTGAATATAGTGATTATCAAGTCACTGATAAAGGTGTTGAGTTCAAGATAACAAACGTTGGTAAAATTGATGGTGCTGAAATTGCTCAATTATATGTTTCGGGCGTTAATTGCAAAGTATTTAGACCAAAGAAAGAATTAAAAGGATTTGTTAAAGTCTTCTTAAAAGCTGGTGAATCTAAACAAGTACACATTGATTTTGATGAATTTACCTTTAGATATTTCAATGTTTATACAAATTGTTGGGAAATTGAAACCGCTGTTTATAACATTATGATTGGTGCTTCATCAATTGATATTAAATTAAGTAAAACTTTAGATGTTAAAGGAACAGACGCTAAAAATCCTTATAACATAAAACTTATGCCATCTTATTATAGTGGAGAAGTCGATAATGTTTCGGATAGCGAATTTAAATTATTGCTTGGCCATGATATTCCAAAATCTACATATGATTTCTTTAAAAAGAACCGTATGAAAGTCGGCTATAACACGACAGTAAATGAATTACGTTATGCTCGTGGATGGACTGGTAGATTCTTCTCGTTTGTTATTCGTCACGTCATCAGTTTATTAAGAAAAACTGGCAAAGCATCAAAATCTAACGAATTAATTATGGGTGTTTTACATCAACCAATGAGAGGAATTTCAAGAATGACTGGTGGATTAATTTGTTGGGAAGAACTTAACGGATTAATTACGATGTTTAATGGACATTTCTTTAAAGGTTTAAATCAATTCTTCAAAGGAAGAAAAGAAAAAAATAAAAGAAATAAAGCGATTAAAAAAGCACAAAAACAAAGTGCTAAAAACGCAAATAAAGAAGGTAAATAATTATGGAAAATGCAATAAATACAACTAAATTTGAGACGAAACCATTAAATAAGAATGCGTTTTTAGCATTCTTTCAAAAGATTTGGCGTTGGTGGCTTGGAGTGTGGTATAACTTTAGCGACAAACACTCAAAATTAGCTTCTGCAATCTATCTAGTTTTCTTTTTCTTAGTTTTTAGTGAAGGTGTTACAATTATTCAATATTTAATTATGACCTTCTTACCTTATGTTTTTGCCGGTTTATCAACTCAACCATTTATTTGGCCAGCAGTTAATTTAGGTTCCTTAACTTATGCTGATGGAACACCATTACAATGGGCTATATTTAATGAACCAATGAGAACTGTAGCTGGAGCAATTACTACTGATCCTACTTTAGCCGGTGCTCAAGGTGGATTAGGAAACTTTATTGCTTTTGAAATCGCCGTTTTTGTTGCTCAATGTATCAATCTTCCATTACAAAGAAATATTACCTATAGATCACATGGTAATGTTGTTTGGCAATCTATGTGGTATTTTATTGGTTGGATCTTAATTTCTTTATTCGTAAATGCTGTTTGGGGAATTTGTTCACCATTCTTAACATTATGGGGATGGGAAATTTGGTTACAAAACATTCTTAAGACCTTTATTACTGGTGGTTTATCAATGATTATCTTCTTCTTTATATTCATGATTATCTTTCCAAATTACAAGAATGTTAGAGATTCTAAAAATAAACAACTTGAAGCCTTAAAAGTTAAAGTTGAAGCCAATCCAAATGACGTTAATTTAAAGAATAAATTTGATAAAGTTAGTTTAGAAGCTCAAATTGCTGATGAAAATTATCGCTTATCTGAAGCCGAAAAGAACAATCATACATGTGAGACTTTAGCTAATTCTAAAGCCATTGCAGCTAATGCTATTATTGATAAATATTTAAAAGAATTAAATATTCTTGGTGCTGAAAAAGCTAAATCAGACAATAATTTAGACTCAATCAAAAACAAAGAAAAAAAAGTTACTTTATTAGGTGAAAAAGTTATTAAAGCTGATGAATTAGCAAACAAAGCTCTTCAAAATAAAATCTCTGCTAGTGAAGATTATACAAAAGTTAGTGAAGAAGTTAAAAAATTAAGAGCAAGTAGAGCTTAAATGTTATATTATAAATAACTTAAATTAAATCGTTTAGGAGTTTGATTGAAGATGAAATATATTTCTTTTGGTGTCCCCAGTTACAATAGTGAAGCATATTTGCGTAATTGTGTTGATTCTTTATTAGTTGGTGGCGAAGATGTTGAAATCATCATTATTAACGATGGTTCTAAAGATAAAACTTTAGATATTTGTAAAGAATATGCTGCTAAATATCCAACAATAGTAAAATATGTCGATCAAGAAAATTCTGGTCATGGTGAAGGTGTTAATCAAGGTTTGGCTCATGCCACTGGTTTATATTATAAAGTAGTAGATAGTGACGATCATCTTTATAAAGATGGTTATTTAGAGTTGCTTGAAACTATTAAAATACACTATAGAGACGATATTTCTCCTGATTTATATTTATGTAATTTCGTTTATGATCATGTTTTAGATAATACTCAATTTGTCTCTACATATAGCAAATATATGAAACCAAATTCGTTTAATACTTGGAAAAATATTAAGCATATGCACTTTTCAAAAATGATATTAATGCATTCGCTTGTTTATAAAACAGAAACCTTAATTAAAAGTTGCACAATATTACCTAAACATTGTTTTTATGTTGATAATTATTTTTCTTATAAACCATTAATTTATTGTAAATCTATCTTTTACCTAGATGTGAATTTATATTCTTACTTTATCGGTAGAAGTGATCAATCGATCAATAAGGCTAATTTTGTTAAAAGATATGATCAACAATTAAAAGTTGTTAACTTAATGATTGATTCGATTAAATATGATGATTTAGTTAAACTTGATAAAGGCTTAAAGTATTACTTGAAACATGCTTTAAACGTTATTAATATTGTCACTGTTGCTTTTTGTACAATCGGAGACGGAGATCTAAAAAAGCAATGGAAAGTTGTTAATGATTATTTTGCTAGCATTAAAAAAAGAGATCCACATATGTATAGATTTTTAAAATTCAGATCATATTATTTCTTTGTTTTGTTAGTTCCATTTAAATCACTTAAGAAAAAACTTATAAATGCTTTTTATGATTTTGAATGCCGTAAAACAAAAGTAGGATAAAAAGAGCAGGGGTTTGCAGGGGATTTTGGCTATAAACTCTTACTTAATATTTTAATTACAAAATGTAAAAGCGCAATAATTTGCGCTTTTTATGTTTAACAAAAATATTAATAGATACGAAAATTAATTAAAGAAAAAAATAAAAAGTATCAAGAAGTTCTTTATTGTGTTGTTTATATATAAACGTTCAATAAAAAGTAAAGATGCATATACGAACAAAACAACTGTCTTTTTTATTAGTCATTTTGTTATTATTTCGATGGAACTAAATATGAAAAATATAATTAAAACAGCACATATTTCATACGAAATATTTTTGATGAGTTGTAGTGAGTCCGTTGTTGAAATGGACGGGTTAAATAATGCTCAAAAAATAAATATTGAGGTTGTTTTGCTATCTTCTAACACTTTAACAAAAATAGATTTTGGTAATCAAATTTTCAATTATATGAAGTATCTGTTAATAAAAATGCCTGTCAAGCATTAATGAAAGAATTAATAGATGCATCTACTTTTATATTGTAGATATAGACGATGGTGTAAGAATGTCTAATTTTTATTTAAATTGGTCTGATTATAATTTTATGTCATTAATATTTTTTGGTAGTCAAAAGATTGATAAGTATTTTTTGATTAAAATCAATTACACACCATATAATTTAGTGTCTTTTTGTCGCTAAATTAAATGATTAATTGAATTAAATGTTTTATAAGTTTACAATTCGAGTATGATAAATTTTCTAAGAAAATTATTTATTAAAAATTATCAAGATGTTAATAATGAAAAAGTCCGTACTGCTCATGGAGTTTTAGCTGCTTGTGGCGGAATTTTTATTAACCTTCTTTTGTTTTCGTTTAAATTATTAATTGGAATAATTACTGTTTCTATGTCGATAATAAGTGATGCCATCAATAACTTAACAGATTTATTTTCTTGTTTTGTTAATTTAATTGGTTTTAAAATGGCAAGCAAACCTGCTGATTTTAAACATCCGTTTGGACACGAAAGAATCGAATATATCGCAGGAATGATTATTTCGTTTATCATTATCGGAGTTGCATTGGTATTAGGGTATTCGGCAATTACCACATTAATTTCTGGAAATAGCGATACTAATTATAATGTTTGGGCGTTTGTGATATTGGGTGCTTCAATTTTATTCAAAGTAATTCTTGGACTATTTTATTATGGTTTAGGAAAAGCGATAAATTCCGTTGCTTTAAAAGCTTCCATGCAAGATTCTTTTAATGATTGTATTTCGACTGGATGCGTTTTAATCGCTTCATTAACTCAATTCTTATTATTAAAATATGCTAACATCAATGCTTGGTATATCGATCCTTCAATTTCAATATTGGTTGCTATTTTTATTCTTTATAGTGGAATCAAAATGATTGTTGAAACCGCTTCTCCTTTAATTGGATCGGCACCAGACGAAAAATTATTTGATGATATTGTTAAAGATGTTGAATCATATAAAGGTGTTTTAGGAACTCATGATGCAATTATGCATTCTTATGGACCAACAAAAATATTTATGACTATTCATGTTGAGGTTGATGGCTATGAAAATATGTTTAAATCGCATGATATGATAGATAATATCGAAAAAGAAGTTGGAAATAAGTACGGAATTTCTTTGACAGTGCACATGGATCCTGTCGATACAAAAAATAAAGAAATTCCGATTTTAAAAGAGCAAATTTCTGAATTGTTACCAAAAATTCATTCTGATTTATCTTTTCATGATTTAAGAGTTGTTGCTGGACCAACTCATACAAATGTAATTTTTGATTTGGTTGTTCCTAATGATAAAGATATTGATAAAGCTAAACTTGCTCATCAAATTCGTAAAGAGATTAAAAAAATAAAACCACAATATTTTGCTGTTATTAATTTCGATGAAAAATATGTTAAGTGATATTTTTTAAAATCCCTTGCTAATCCCCATTATTTTTTAAATTTCATATATCATTCAATAATAAAAAGTTTAATTGTTATTTATAGTTTGTATAATAAAGCTATGACAAAAAAGAATTTTTATATTGGTTTAGGTACGTTTTTAAGTATTTTCGTAATTTTATTGATTATTGTAACAGTAAATAATGGTCAACTTGATTACGCTTTATCTAAATTGTTGGTTACGACATTAAAACCAAACGCTAGATATGCAGAGACGTTGTTTGGGCGCTTTTTTGAAGCGTTTGGTGAGTCTCCTATTTATTTGCTTGTTCAGTTAGGTTTTGTTGTATTTGCTTGTTTATTATTTAAAAGAAAGCAAAAGGTATTAGTCATTCTTGTTGAAGTAGCGTTTTTATTAGTAGGTGCTTGTGCTGGTTTTGCTTGCTTACATCGTATTGAAGTCTATTTTTGTCGATATTATGCACCAGATAGCGAATGGAGTCACATGTTTTCATTATTACCATTTATTGTTAATTTTATAAGTGGAGCTTCAATAACAATTGTTTTATTTTTATTGATCAAAAAACCAATAGCAAAAATAAACGAAAAGCATCTTATATCATATTTTTTGATGGGATTTACTGCTGTTTTGGTTGGGTTAGTTCTTGTTAATATAATTATGAAACCAATCTTTAATCGTGTTAGATATCGTGGAATTAACATGAATGAATCATTAGTTTTTTCTCCATGGTATGTAATAAATAAAGTTCCTGATATTTTAGGAAACAATATTAAAGATGATTTTACTTCTTTTCCTTCCGGCCATTCTGCAGCTGGAGCAGTTACTTACTTGATTATGTTTTTGCCTTTCTATTTTGATTCTCTAAAAACAAAAAAAGGTTATATTGTTTGCACGGTTGTTCCTATCGTTTTAACTACTACAGTTTGCATATCTAGAATTGTAATGGGTGCTCATTATTTATCAGACGTTTTATTCGGTAGTAGTATTGTATTTGTTAGTTTTTGGATTTTCTATTTTATTGAACGAAAAATAACTAATCATGGCCCATTTGTAAGTGAAAATTTTGGCAATTTAACAATTTATTAGCAATAGTATAAAAATGTTATTCTACGAATATAAAATCTTAATATTATCTTAATGTTTATGATATAATACGGATTATGACAGAAAAGAATATTAAACCAAAAACAATTTTAGTCGTCATGAATGACAAACCAAGAAGTTTAGAGATTCGTAAGACCTTTAAAGATTTAGGTTATGAAGTCATTTCAATCAGCGAAGCTCAAGAAGCTGTTGATATTTGTATTAAATCAATTATCGATTTAATTATTTTGGATTTAAATTTACCTGATTCTGACGGAATGTATGTTATTGATGCAATTAGAAAATTTAATAATGAACTTCCAATAATTGTTGCGACTGGTAGATCAAATATTGAATCAAAGATATTTGCTTTTGATGCCGGTGCAAATGACTATATCGTTAAACCTTACAATATTTTAGAATTAGTTGCTCGTGTAAAGAATCAATTTAGATATTTAAAAGTTGATGATCGTCACATATTTAAAAATGGAAATTTCTTAATTGATTTTGATGCTAAGAACGTTTTTGTAAATGGTGTTGAGGTTCACTTTACTAATTTTGAATATAAAATTATTGTTTTATTAGCAAACAATATTGATAAATCCTTATCTCATGAATACATTATTAACCATGTTTGGGGCGAAGGTGGACAAGATGCTGGTGGATTACGTGTTTTTATGGCCGGTATTAGGAAAAAAATAAGTAAAGATACTAGCAGTTCAAAATTAATCAGGACTGAAATCGGTACAGGTTACCGTATGAATTCAATTAAATAATAAAATGAAAAATATAATTGGCAGATTTGTTGCTATTTTTGGAGTTGTTCTTGAATTAATCATATTTATCACGGTTGTCTGTGCAGTAATTTTAATATGCATTTCAAGTGATATCTTACATTATGTTGCCAATAATATTTATAATCCTGTGTTTTGGTTATGTTATTTATTTAACGCTGTTTCAATTGTTTATTCTCTTGTTTTAACAATTTATGTAATGATAAAAATGATGAAAGGTAATCTTTCTAAAGGTATATTTTCTCAATTAATTGGCATATTTCCTTTCATATTAGGAAGCGGAATTGTTACTTTTGGTTTTATTAATTTAGGAAGTTATTTTAGCTTATATTTAATTCTCTTTATTTTGTATTGTATCGCACCAGGGCTCATTTCGCTCGGTTCTTTACTTTCTACTAAATAGGAATAGAATTCCTATAATAATTTTTATTGCATAGCTTTTTTTAATGTTATATAATCAACTCAGGAAAAAAATACTGAATATGAAAAAACAAAAAGTAACATTCTCAAAAAACCAACTTCGCAGATTACCAATATACTTGGTCTTTTTAAAAAAATGCGAAGCTGCAGGCATTAAATATATTAATGCGCAAATCGTTAGTGATTCTTTAGGTTTCAATAAAGAACAAGTTCGTAAAGATATAGCAGTCATGAGTACAGTTGGAGGAATTCCTAATAGGGGAAGAGATGTTTCTCAACTTATTCGAGATATCGAAAAGAAATTATGTATCAATACATATAAATCGATTATTGTTGGATGTGGATCTTTAGGTAAAGCTTTATTAAATTATAAAAACGAAGAAGGGATGGGATTAGATATCGTTGCTGGATTCGATGTTAACAACGATTTAATTAATACGAAAGTCAATAATATTCCAATTTACGATTATCATCGTATGGTCGGAATGCTTCCAGAACTTAGCGCTCAAATTGGAATTATATGTGTTCCTAGCGCGGTTGCACAGGGAGTTGTTGATGAATTGATAGATAACGGAATAAGAGCAATATGGAACTTTGCTCCAACTTACATTCGCGTTCCAAAAGGGATTATCTTAAGTAATGTTAATATGGCGGCTTCGTTGGCTGAAGTTAGTCATAAATTGTCATTACTTGATAAATAAATTAAATAGGAGAAAAAAATATGGGTGAAATGTATCCAAAAGAAGTAGAACAAGAGATTAATGATCTTGTTAGTAAAGGCCAAGTTTGTTTAGAAGAATTTCGAAAATTAAATCAAGAGCAAGTTGACTACATAGTTGCTAAAGTTAGTTGTGCGGTTCTTGATCATCACGAATATTTAGCTCGTTTAGCTTACGAAGAGACACATAGAGGTGTTTTTGAAGATAAATGTACTAAAAATTTATTTGCATGTGAATATGTTGTTAATAACATGAGACACTTAAGAACTTGTGGCATCATCAATGACGATCCAGTAACTGGAATCACTGAAATCGGAGATCCACTTGGAGTTATTTGTGGAGTTACTCCTGTTACTAATCCAACAAGTACTGTCATTTTTAAATCTTTAATTAGTTTAAAGACAAGAAATCCAATTATTTTTGGTTTCCATCCAAATGCTCAAAAATGTTGTGTTGAAACTGCAAAAATTATTGAAGATGCGGCTGTTGCTGCTGGAGCACCAAAAAATTGTGTTCAATTTGTTGCTCATCCAAGTCTTGATGCCACAAAGTGCTTAATGCATCATCCAGGAATTGCTACAATTTTAGCTACTGGTGGAAATGCTATGGTTAGAGAAGCCTATAGTTGTGGAAAACCTGCATTAGGTGTTGGAGCCGGAAATGTTCCAGCATATGTTGAAAAAACATGTAATGTTGCTCAAGCTGCTAATGATATTTTGATGAGTAAAGCATTTGATAACGGTATGGTTTGTGCAAGTGAACAAGTTGCTATTATTGATAAAGAAATCTATGCTGAATTCATTAAAGATATCGAAAGATATGGCGCTTATCTTTGTAACGCCAAAGAAAAAGCATTATTAGAAAAATATATGTTTAGACCAACACCAGACGGAAAATCTACTGCTTTATTTAGTGGATTAGTTGGACATCCAGCTGTTGAAATTGCTCACGAAGCTGGTTTTGAAGTTCCTGAAAAGACTCCAATTTTATTGGTTGAAATCGATCATATCGGTATGGACGAACCAATGAGTAGAGAAAAATTATCTCCAGTTTTAGGCATTTGTAAATCAAAGTCAACTGATGACGGATTTGCAAAAGCTGAACAAATGGTTGAAGAAGGTGGATTAGGACATAGTGCTTGTATTCATACTGCTAATAAAGAATTGGTTGATAAATTTGGTGTTAGACTTGAAGCTTGTAGAATTATTTGGAATTCTCCAACTTCATTCGGTGGAATCGGTAATATTTATAACTCTTTTATTCCAAGTATGACTTTAGGTTGTGGTTCTTATGGACACAATTCAGTTAGCGGAAATGTTGGTGCTATTAATTTAATTAATATTAAGAGAATCGGAAAGAGGAGAAACAATATGCAATGGTTTAAGGTTCCAGGAAAAATTTATTTTGAAAGAAACAGTATTCAATATTTAGTTGATTGCAAAAATATTTCTAAAGTCTTCATCGTTTCTGACGAATCGATGGTTAAATTAGGTTTCTTAATGAAGATTGTTGATCAATTAAAATTAAGACGTAATGATGTATCTATTCAATTATTTACATCAGTCGAACCTGATCCAGATATTAAAACAGTTAGACAAGGCGTCAGTTTAATGAACGAATTCAAACCAGACACAATTATTGCTTTAGGTGGCGGTTCAGTTATGGATGCCGCTAAAGGTATGTGGTTATTCTATGAAAACCCTGATGTCAACTTTGATGATATTAAACAAAAGTTTATGGATATAAGAAAGAGAGCCTTTAAGTTCCCACAATTAGGAAAAGAAACAAAGTTAATTTGTATTCCTACAACTAGCGGAACTGGAAGTGAAGTTTCTCCATTTGCTGTTATTAGTGATCATGAACACAACAAGAAATATCCTCTTACCGATTACTCTTTAACTCCAAGTATTGCAATTATCGATCCTGAATTTACAACTAACTTACCTGCTCAAGTTACAGCTGATACTGGACTTGATGTCTTATGTCATGCTGTTGAAGCCTATGTTTCGATGTTAGCTAGTGATTTTACTGATGGTCTTGCAGAAAAAGCTATTGAATTAGTATTTAATTATTTACCATTAACAGTTAAAGATGGCAAAAATGAGTTAGTTCCTAGAGAAAAAATGCATAATGCAGCTACCATTGCTGGTATGGCATTTGCAAATGCTTTCTTAGGAATTGTTCATGCTTTAGCTCATAAAGTTGGTGCATATTATAGAATTCCTCACGGAAGAATTATTGGAATTCTTCTTCCATACTGCATTAGATATAATGGTCAAGTTCCACAAAAACTTAATACATGGCCAAAGTATAATGTTTATGAAGCTGATAAAAAATATGCTAAATTAGCTAAAAATATTGGATTAAAGTTTAAAACTGATGCTGAAGGTGTCGAAGCATTCGCTGAAGCTTGCTATAACTTAAGTGTTGAAATTGGTGAGAAACCATCACTTCAAGCTCAAGGAGTTCCTGAGAAAGAATTTATGGATAATGTTGAAAAATTAGCTTATGAAGCTTATGAAGATCAATGTATTCCAGCTAACCCAAGAGTACCACTTGTTAAAGATTTGATCCAAATCCTTAAAGATGCTTATTACGGAAACTTCATGGAAAAGAAGCCAAATAATAAGAATTAAAATTTCCAAAAAAGCCTTGAAAAAGGCTTTTTATATGGCAAAAAAGATAAAAAATAATAAAAATTTAATAAAATAGTTAAAAAACTTACGAATGTTAATATTTTTATTTCGTTTGAAACTTTGATAATAAAAGTTTTGTGTAGGTTTATTTTCTTGTGATAAAATCTTTGAAATAAGAGGTAAAAATTATGTCATATAATCCTATAAAACCAATTTTAGACTATAGTACTAAAAATGGAATTGCTCATGGTGCTTTTAATGTTAATATGCCTTCTCAAGCTGAAGATATTATAAAAGCGTTAGAGAGAATTAGAAGTGCAGCTATTATTCAAGTTGCAGAACCTGGTCTTGCTTTTATCGGCGGAAACACAAATTTTATTCAGGGAACTATGGAAGAAAAGAAAATCGGCGCAAAACGTATTGCTAAAGCTGTTAAAAAAATGGCTGCTAAAACTACAATTCCTGTTTGTCTTCATTTAGACCATGGCAGAAGTTATGAATCTTGTAAGCTTTGCATTGATGCTGGTTTCTCAAGTGTTATGATTGATGGAAGTTCACTTCCATATGAAGAAAATGTTGCTTTAGCAAGAAAAGTTACTAAATATGCCCATAAACATGGTGTTTCAGTTGAAGCAGAATTAGGTGTACTTGCTGGTGTTGAAGATGATGTTTTTGCTATAAATTCAACTTATACTGATCCAATGCTTGTTGTTGATTTCTTTAAAAGAACTAATGTTGATTCGTTAGCGATTAGTTACGGAACAAAACATGGTGCAGTTAAAGGTGACAACGTTAAATTAAGAAAAGAAATTGCTATTGCAAGTATGGAAAATCTTAGACATGCTTTAATTCAAGGAAACTTAGTTTCTCACGGATCAAGCCTTGTTCCCCAATATATAGTTGGTGAAATCAATGAACTTGGTGGAAAAGTTAGTGGACATGGTATTCCTATGGAACAACTAAAAGAAGTTATTCCTGCAGGAATTTCAAAAATTAATATGGATACCGATATTCGTTTAGCAACATTTAGAAATGTTTTGGAATATTTTAAAAAGAATCCAGAAAAACAAACTTCAAAAATTTATCAATTGATTTTAGCTAAACCAGAAAATTTTGATTATAGATATTATTTAACTCCTATCATGGAACAAATAGTTAATGGGGCAAAAGATACTGAAGAATCATTGGTTATGAAGAAATTAATGGCTCAAGCAATTGATGAAATTGTTATTCCTGCTTCTGTCAATTTTGGTGATGTTGGTGATTCTGATTTTATTGAACGTAAATCTTTAGAAGAGATGAAAAACGCTTATAAAAACAATTTATAGAATTATATTAATTTAAAAGGAGCAAGTGATTTACTTGCTCCTTTTATATATAAAATAATAGGGATTTGTAGGGGATTTTGATTAATCCAAGAACGAAATGTCGTCTGATAATTCTCCAACCAATGGTTTTAACCATTCAATGAATTCATCAGTAACATCGTGCCCGTTTTTGGCAATATATTTATTAGGAAGTTTTGCTTCGACTAACATTACATCTTCAATTGGAATTAAAATTGGTTTAATTTTGTATGGGTTTGTAGAAATTCTTTCAATGCCAGACATAAAGCCATTTTTACCATTTAAGACGGCATTTGCAGCGGTTTTTCCCATTAAGAAAGCTTCTTCACGATCAATTTCACTTGCACATGAGGAATTGCATCTTCCGATTATGCCAGGTTTTTCGCCACGTGCTTTTATGCCGAGTTCTTGGGTGACTAAAGTTGCTAAATAGTTTGCAACTTCTCCAAAATAACTGCTTCTAGAAGTAGAATTTTCAGCTTTACAAACAGGATTTCCATCTTTATCTTTTATTCCTTCGCTAGCCACAATTAAAACACCACCATATTTTTCGTGCATGGTCTTTACATCATTTAAAAATTGTTCTTTATCAAAAGGAACTTCTGGAAGATATATTAAATGTGGGCCATCGTTTTTATTATTTCTTGCTAAAGCAGCACTTGCAGTTAACCAACCAGCATTTCTTCCCATTGCTTCAATAATAACAACATGAATTGGTAATCCCTTTACATCTTGAGCGCAATCTCTACAAGTTTGCGCCATAAATCTAGCAGCACTAGCAAATCCAGGTGCATGATCAGTAACTTTAATGTCGTTATCAATTGTTTTTGGAATTCCAATACAAGAAATAGCGGTATTTCTTTTTAAGGCATGTTCATAAATTTTTCCAAGTCCATCCATTGAACCATTGCCACCAGTAAACAACAAATAACCAATATTATTTTTAATGAGATTATCAACAATTTGTTCATATTCTTTGTCATATAAAGGGAATCTAGATGACCCAATTGCTGATCCAGGAGTTTTAATTAATCTAGCAATATCTTCTTCTGTTGTATTGGTTAAATCTATAAAATCTCCTGTAAAGAGGCCTTTGCTTCCGTATCTTGCGGCAAAAATCTTACCATCAAAACCACTCTTTTTTATTTCATCAATTGCCCCAGCTAAAGAAGCATTAATAACTGCAGTTGGTGCTCCACCATGAGCAATAATAATATTTTTCATCTTATATCTCCTTAAAATTGTTTGATGCCACGAATATAACTATGAACTAAATTGTCATTTTCATCAAGAACAATAAAGTTAGCATAAGTACCGACTTCAATTGAACCGATATCTTTATCAAGACCCAACATTTTAGCAACATTTTTAGACCAAACATCACTTGCTTCTACGTCTCCTAAACCAGTAAATTTTTTAAAGTTTTTAAATCCGTCAATAGCTTTTAATGTGCTTCCTGCACGAGTGTTTGTACCAGTAATTTTACAATCACCATCTTTGACAGTGATAGGAGTTGAACCGATAAAGTAGTCGCCATTTGGAAGGCCAGCCGACATAAGCGAATCAGTTACACCAACAATCTTTTTATAAGTTTTAATGTGCGTTAACCATTGAACCATTTCTGGATGGACATGAATTCCATCAAGAATTAATTCGCAGTAGCATTTATCGTAGAAAGTAGCAGCACTTAAAATTGATGGGAAGTGTTGATGAATTGGTTTCATGGCATTCATTGTATGAGTAAAACCATTAGCTCCCTCTTTAATTGCAACTGTAGTTTCATCAAAAGTTGCTCCGCTATGACCTAGCGAAACATGGACTCCTTGTTTAATTAAGTCTTTTGTGAATTGTTTTGTGTTTGGAAGTTCAGGAGAAATAGTGATGTATTTAATCAATCCACCAGCCGCTTCTTGATATTCGTTGAATTTATTTATATCTAAAGGTTGTAAAAATTCTTTAGGTTGAGCGCCCTTAAATTCCTCACTTAAGAATGGTCCTTCAAGGTGAATTCCTTGAATTATTGGATTAGTTTTTGCTAGTTCTTTAACATTATTTAAAGCTCTTTTTATAGTCGCATCATCATCAGTCATAACCGTTGGAAAAACTGATGTGACTCCGTTCTTAATATAAAAAAGAAGTACCCTTTGCAGGTCTTTTTGATTTTTTGCTGAGTTAAAATCGAATCCATCACCTCCGTGAGTATGTGGATCAATTAGTCCTGGAATGACTTTTAAATTGTGAAAATTTTCACCTTGTTTTTTTATTTTTCCAACATGTAAAATTCTACCAGTTGAGTCATCAACTTCGATATCTAAATTTTGAAATTGGCCTTGATATAATAAGTCAAGATTTGAGTATATCATTAAACTTTTCCTCCTTGTTCCTAAATGTATTGAAAGAATATTTGTTTCTTCTTAAACTATAATATATAACAAACGAAAGGAAAAAGAATATGCTAAATATTGAAAATAAAAATTTTAAAATAACTATAAATGAGGTTGGAGCATTGCTTAGATCTTTTTATGATAAGAACAGAAAAAAAGAATGTTTATGGGGTGGAGATAGAAATATTTGGCCACATCAAGATGTTGTTATTTTTCCAATTATTGGTCCTGGAACAACCAATATGCAGGGTGTAAAAAGAGAAATCAATCAACATGGTTTTCCTCGTTATTCAACATATACTGGAAAACAAATTAGTAAAGTTGAAGCCGAATTTTCTTTAAAATACAATGAAGAAACTTTAAAACTATATCCATATAAATTTGAATTGGTTGTGAATTATAAAGTTTATGGAAATTCATTACTTTATAAATTTATAGTTATTAATCATGGTGATAAGAAAATGCCATTTATGCTTGGAAGTCATCCTGGATTTTTAATTGGTGAAGGTGCCACATTAGAAATTCCTAACGATGAATTTTATCCTTTAAAAAATGGCTTAGTTGTTAATGAAATTACTTCTCGGCCTCTTGGAAACAAATTTTTAATTAAAAAAGATATATTCAAAAAATATGAAACTGTTGTTTTAGACAACTCAAAAGGTAATCAAAAATATATTTTACATACTGGTGCTCCTGATAATTACGTTTATATTTATAAATTAAATTCACCTCTTGTTGCGGTTTGGAGCAATGCAAATGGTGGAGATTATATTTGTGTCGAGCCTTGGCGGGGAGAAACAAATTATGTCAATATGCCAGTAGATTTTGAAAAAAGAAATCTTGTTCAATGGTGCAATAAAAAAAGAGTATTTTCATACTCAATTTCTTTTAATAAATCTAAATAATTAGTTATTTTCTTCTTCTCTTTTAACCAATATTGTTTGAATACGATATCTTTTAAAGTAATCGATTAAATCTTGGTTAATTCCATTATCTGTGATCAAAGTGGAAATATCGAATGGTTTAAATTGGACAATTGTACCTCTTTTTTGGAATTTACTGGAATCAGTTAACATTATTGTTTGACGAGCTGATTCGCTCATTGTTTGAATTGCTTCGCTTCTAAGAATATCGCTTCCCATAAAACCAACATCTTTTTCGAAGCCATCAGTTCCTATGAAAATTTTATCAACATAGAATTCACGAGCACAAATATCGACTAATGGACCTACATTTACTTGTGAGTTATTTTGGTAAACTCCTCCAAGAAGAATGATTGTATTGTTTCCAACGCTTGTAACGTGTTCTGCTATATAACTTGAATGGGTAATTATTGTGACTTTTGGTTTATTTTCGGCAATTTCTTCAGCTAGTAAAGCGCAAGTGGAGCCGGCTCCAATCATTACTGTTTCGCTTTCACCAATCATTTCCATAGCTTTTTTCGCTATTTTCGATTTAGTAGAGAACTTAGCTGACATTCTGTTTCTAATATCAGCATCATCTTTTTTAAGAGCGTAACCATGTTCACGTATTAAAATGCCTGAATTTGCTAAGCGAGTTAAATCTTTCCTGATTGTAACCTCGGAAACATTTAAATAGTTAGCAAGATCGATGACATTTACTTTTTTCTTATCGTCGACTATTTCGATTATTTTGGACCATCTTTTGTTCATGGCTTCATATTAGCATTATAAAGTTTCGTTTACAATACACAAACGAAACCAAATATAAAATATATCGAAACAATCTTAATTGTTTTCTAAAATCTGTTTTTCTCTTAATTATATTGATATAAGGAATTTTGCTTGTAAAATATGGCAAATTTTTACGAACGAAACTTTTTTAATTACAAAAAGAAAGTAGACCATTTTTTAAAAAGTTTCGTTCGAAATAATAAATTGTTGTAAACGAAACACAAAGCAAAAAAATACATTAAAAATGATGAAAAATGGCATTGTAGACCATTTACAAACTTATTTTTTATTGTTAATTTAATGTTGAAAGCGCTTACAGGTACTTATGAAAAAAATTTATTTAAACTTAAAACGATTCGACATACCTAAAGATATGAACGGAATCAATGACATTGGCTATGGTGATTGTTGGGCAAGAAAAATCATCAATTCTTTAAATAGTATTAAAGATGTTGATCTTGTTGTCTATCTTCCTGAATCAAGTCTTTTCTCAGCTATTAAAAATACGAAACATATTGGCATTGGATGCCAAGGTGTTCATTACAAAGATGTAGTTAAAGGAGGCAATTTTGGAGCCTTCACAAGTTTTAGGCCAGCATCTGCTATGAAAGCCTTAGGAGTAACAAACGTTATGGTTGGTCACTCTGAAGAAAGAGCTAGTAAAAATGAATTATTAATAATTGGTGGAGGAAAAGGAGATGTTAATGAAATCCTTAATCAAGAAGTCAAATGTGCTTTAGCTCAAGAAATGAAAGTCTTGTATTGTGTTGGAGAAAAAGCAGAAGAACAAGAAAACAAATACGAAGTTATTAAAAATCAAATACTTGTAGGTTTAAAAGATGTCGATATATCAAATATAAGCATTGCTTACGAACCAATCTGGGCCATCGGTCCAGGAAAAGTACCACCAGATAAAGAATATATCGAAGATATCGTTAAGTTTATTAAATCGGTAGTAAATGTCCCTGTAGTTTATGGTGGTGGATTGAAAGTTGAAAATGCTCAAATGCTCGCTTCAATCAGTGAATTAGATGGTGGATTAGTTGCCTTGACAAGATTTGGAAAAGATTTTGGATTCTCAACTGATGACTTTAAAAAAATTGTTGAAACTTATAAGGAGGGATTATAAATGAAAAATGTAAAATTAGAATATGGCGACGGTTTAATGGATGTTGAAGTCCCAGATAATAGTGATGTATTTATTACTGGTGAGACTGTAAAAGATCCAGCGAAATTAGAGGATCCAATTGAAGCTACATTAGATTCTATTCTTCATCCAATCGGAGTTCTTCCAATTAATAAGCAAGTACATAAAGGAAGTAAAGTTGTTATTGTTTTCCCTGATAGAGTCAAAGGTGGCTACCAAGTAACTTCTCATAGAAAAGTGTCGATTCCTATTGTTATTAATGAATGCTTAGCTGCCGGAGTTAATGACGAAGATATTATGTTAATTTGTTCAAATGGCCTTCATAGAAAGAATAAACCTGAAGAAATTAGAAGAATATTAGGTGATGGATTATTTAATCACTATTGGCCAAAAGGTCAAATTATCAATCACGATAGTGAAGATAAAGAACATATTGTAGATTTAGGAAACGAACCACAATATGGAGCTAAAGTTGTTATAAGTAAATATGTATATGATGCAGATTTAGCCGTATTAATCGGACACTGCCAAGGAAATCCATATGGTGGATATAGTGGCGGATACAAACACTGCGCTACTGGAATTAGTAACTGGGAATGTATTTCTAGTCACCATTGTCCAGCTGTTATGCATAGAGAAGACTTTGTTCCAGTTTCAAGTCACTCGTTAATGAGAAAGAAGTTTGATGCTATCGGACAATGGATGGAACATTGCATGCATAAAAAATTCTTTATGGTCGATGCAGTTCTTGATAGTAATAGTGAACAAATTGCTTTATTCAGTGGATATGGCGAAGATATTGAACCACTTGAATGGGCCGTTGCTGATAAGCGTACATACGTTAAATGGGCCGAGAAAAAATATGATGTCTTAGTCTTTGGACTTCCTTATGATTTCCAATACGGAACCAAACAAGGAAGAAACCCAATATTAGTAATGCAAGCAATTAGTGCTCAAATTATTAGATTGAAGAGAGTCACAACAGATTACCCAGTAATTATTGCGGTTGCAGCTCTTGATGGAGATTTTGGAGATGAAGAATTCCCAGCCATGAAAGACGTTTATAAAGAATTCTTTGAACACGACGATACTCTTCCACAAGAAGAACCATTCCATACAAAAATGAATAATCCTGAATATATCGAAAAATATAGAAACGATTATGCATTCCATCCATATCATGCTTTCTCAATGATAAGCTGCGCACATCTTGCTGATAAAGATACAAAAGCTGTTTATATCGTTGGAGCAAAAGAACCTGGATATGCTCGTGCAATGGGAATGAAGACAAGATCAACGGTTATGGAAGCACTTAAAGATGCTGAAAAGTTTGTTGGCAAAAATCCAAACATCTTAGTCTTACCAAAAACATTTAAAAAACCTTCTGTACATCTTTGTATGAAAGATTCAAAGGAGTTCTAATATGATAAAAGGTTATGAATATTTAGATTTTAAAGGCAAGGAACTTACTAAAGGAAATATTCCAATCGATATTTATTCTAATAAGGAAGATGCCTTCAAAGAAATGGCTAATGAAATGGTTGAGGAAATTGTTAAAAATAACAAAAACCACCGCAAAACCCTCTTCATTTGTCCATTAGGACCTGTTGGTCAATATAAATATTTTGTCGAAACAGTTAATAAAGAGAAGATTTCACTTCATGACGTTACATTCATAAATATGGATGAATACATGAAAAATGAACATGAATTAGTTGATGAAAATGATTTCCTTAGTTTTAGAAGAATAATGTACGTTGAATGCTACAACAAAATTGACCCAACGCTTATCATGCCTCTTGAACAAAGGATATTCCCAAATCCTACTAATAGAAAATTAATTGAAGACACAATTAAAAATCATGGCGGAGTTGATATCTGCTTTGGTGGAATTGGAATTACTGGACATATGGCTTTCAATGAGCCACCAAAAGAAGGTGATCCAATAAGTGTTGAAGATTATTCAAATCTCTCAGTAAGAGTGGCGCAAATTAGTGAAGAAACTAGAGTAACTAATTCGATGAATGAATATCACGGAGCTTATTACATTATGCCTAAATACTGCGTAACAATCGGTATGAAGCAAATTCTTGAAAGCAAAAAAGTTAGATTATTCTGCTTTAGAGATTGGCATAGATCGGTCGTTAGAAGAGCAAGTTTTGGAGAAGTGTCTGTTTTCTTCCCAGCCTCGTTACTTCAAAAACATAAAGACGCTAGAATTGGAATATCTAGCGAAGTTGCAGAATAGGAGGGTAAAGTTTTGAACTTAAATGATAACAAATCAAACGGCAATAACGTTGACGAAGCTCTTGCTTTAAAGAAAGCTCACGAAAACGAATTGATTGCTGAAGTTGATGAAAAAATTAATCAAGCAAAAATTGATTTAGAAGCAAAACTTCAAAAAATCCAAACAAATTCACTTAATGAAGAACAAATATTATTAGGTGATAATAATTTATCTCCTAAAGATAAAAAAACACAATTAAGTGAACTTAAATTAAGAAGAAAAAGCGATCTTATTTGCGCTAAAAAAGACAACAAAAGTCTTATAGAGAAATATAAAGAAGAAAAACACAACATTATTGATCCGATAATGGATTACGCTCTAATTCCTAATCCATCAAGAAATATTAAATCTGTTAAAAAGATGAAAAATTTCAGTGATGGTAAAAAGTGGATTAACATCACAATAATGTGCGCTTCTGTCATAGGTTTATTGCTTTTATGGTTAATCCTATCCAATACAATTCCAAAAATAGAAACATTTATTTCTACTCCACAAAAAGTATGGGCAGCACTAGTTGCTCGTATCAACTTAGGTTGGTATTGGGAAGATGTGTGGATGTCATTCCAACGTGTTCTTATTGGATTCTCTGTCGCTGTTCTTTGCTCGATTCCTATGGCTTTCTTAATGGCTTGGTTTAAAACATTTAGAGCAATTGTCGATCCATGGTTACAATTCTTTAGAACTATTCCACCTATCGCTATTATTCCTATTATGATCGCAGTATTTGGAACTGGTGAACAACCAAAATATGCAATTATATTTATCGCCGTATTCTTATCAATGACTGTAACTATTTATCAAGGTATTAGAAATGTTGATCTAACTTTAATAAAAGCTGCTTATACATTCGGATCAAAAGATGGAAATATTTTCTTAGATGTTATTATTCCAAGTGCCTTCCCATTCATTCTTACTGCTATGAGATTAGGCATTGGCGCAGCATTAACTACTTTAATTGCTGCAGAAATGACTGGAGCTAGTGAAGGTTTGGGTGCGTTAATACAAATCGCAAGTGGTTCCAATAGAATTGATGTCGTTATGATGGGTATTGTCAGTATTGGTGTTATTGGATTCACCCTTGATCGTATTCTTCTCGTAGTTGAAAAACTCTTAACGAGATGGAAATAAGGAGGAAATAATATGGAAAATATTGAAAAGAAACCAAAAGTTGAAACACAAAATACCGAAGTTGAAACAAAGCATAAACATAAACATGGTGAAGCTTTAATCGAAATTAAAGATTTACATAAAGTTTATAAAAGAAAAGATGGCCGTGAAACAAATGCTTTAAACGGAATTAATCTTAATATTTATAAAAATGAATTTGTCTGTGTTGTCGGTCCTTCAGGATGTGGAAAAACTACTACATTAAATATTATTGCTGGTCTTGAAAAACCAACAAGTGGATCGGTACAAATGCATGGGAAAGAAATTGTTGGTCCAGGCCCAGATAGAGGTGTTATCTTCCAACAATACGCTTTGTTCCCATGGATGACCGTTAAAAAGAATATTACTTACGGATTAAAGTTTATTAAAGTTGATGTTCCTACGGTTATCATTGACAAAAATACCGGAAAACAAATTACTGTAATAAAACAAAGACATTATACTGCTCAAGAAAAAAGATCATTGACACAACATTATATCGATATGGTCGAACTTAATGGATTTGAGAATTCATTCCCAAAAGAATTAAGTGGTGGTATGAAACAAAGAGTTGCTATTGCTAGAGCTTATGCATTAAATAGTGAAATCTTACTTCTTGATGAACCATTTGGTGCACTTGATGCTCAAACTAGAGCTCAATTACAAGAAGATTTACTTAAGACTTGGGAAAAGGAAAGAAAGACTTGTTTCTTTATTACTCACGATGTTGATGAAGCTGTCTTACTTTCTACCCGTGTCATCATTATGTCTGCTCGTCCAGGTCAAATTAAAGAGATTGTTGAGAATAATTTACCATTCCCAAGATCTCAAGCAACAAAGTTAGAACCTGAATTCCAAAAATTAAAAAATCATATCTGGGATGAAGTCTATCAAATGTACTTAGATGTACGTAAATAAGGTTTAATTTAGGAAACAACCTAATTAAAAATATAAAACCGAAAATAATTGTTAGGAGGAAAAAACAATATGAAAAAAGTTTTAGGATTATTAGCCGTTACTGCCTTTATGTTAGCTATCGGACTCGTTAGTTGTGGCGGACAAACCAATACAGAATTAAAAACTGTTAAAGTTGGTTTACAAGGAAACTTCGGAGCCAGCGCTGGATTTGTTGGTATCGAAGAAGGTTATTTTGAGAAGGAAGGCGTTAAATCTGAAAAGCAAGTTCTTACAGGACCAAACATCATTGCTGGTTTAAAAGCAGGAACTGTTGATATCGGTTTCTTAGGAAATGGTGTTTCATGGAACTATTTTGTACCAACAAATACTCCAATTAAAATGTTAACAATTGATAATTTATCAAACGATGATAGATTAATTGTTAATAAAGCTAGTACACATGCTGGTGTCAAAACCATCACAACTTCTTCTTCAATCACTGAATTATATACTGCTTTTAAGGGTTCAACATTAGCAGCTGATTTAACAGCTACTCCAGGTTCATTCCTTAATTCAATGCTTGATAAAGTTAATGCTGGAATTGCTGCTGATAAACAAATTTGGTATAAGAACGTTGATGCAAAGTATCCAACTACTGCTACAAGTGGTGATGAATACAAAATTACAATTCAAAACGTTGCTAACTCATCAATTACTGCAACAATGACTGGTGCCGAAGCTCCAGATTTCTGTATCGCATTTGCTCCAATTTCTGCAACATTATTACTTGATACTGCTAAATTTGCTGAAGGATTTACAACTGCTATTAATATGCCAGAGAAACTTACTCCATCAACATGGGCTGTCTCAACTTCGTTCTTAAAAGACAACAAAGAAACAGTTCAAAAATTTATGAATGGTTTAGTTAAATCATTAGATTATAGAGCTGGAAACATCAATGGTGCTGCTGCTGATACTGCTAACCAATTAAGAGTTGATATTTCAACAATTATTACTGGTGTTGCTTATTGGCCAACTGCTGAAGATCTTAAAGGATATTTCAGTACAGTTGATGGTCAAGGTATGAAATATGTCACTCAAATTAGAAATTCTCAATTATCAAATACTAATTTAAAGGATATTACACCTTTAGCTGCTGCTGACGTCATCGATACATCTTTCTTACTTAATGCCTGTGAGAAAGTTATCGCTGCTAAATAGTTAGATTAAAGTCTATTAATTAAAAAAATCCGTTAATTTGTCCTAACGGATTTTTTGTTGCTTTTAGTTCTACACCAGAATTTAGAGTTTAGTCGGATTCATGGGCTTGAAAATTAGAACTACATGTAGAGGTTTACCCTAAAAATTGGGTTTTTTTAAGACCATAAATTCTGGTGTACATTTTTGTTTTAAACAATTGAGTAGTGATTTGCAGGGGATATTTATGAAATCGGCATTTTTTAATATCTATAATTAGACTGATCTCAGTTCCTTTTTAAGTGATGCAATTAAAATTTATATATAAATATAAGTAAAAAATAAAAGGCTTATTATAGCCTCTAAATAAGATTTAAATGGCGATTGGCAAGGGATTTTAAGCAGATAAAGCAATCGAATAAATGACTACGTTATAAATGTTTAGAGCAATAATTCCAAACATTGTTAATATATAAACCCAGGTTAATGCTTTTTCAGGAACTTTTTTATTTAAAAATGTTCCAGTTAAAGATCCTATAATAGCAACAACTACAAGAACCCCTAACATTCCCCAATAGGAACCGGTGAAATTGCTTTGTAATTGGCCTTTTATTAAAGCTTGAATAATTTTTGAAGTTTGAGAAAAGATAATAATGACTAGCGAACCAACAGAAGCTTCTTTCATGTTCATACCAAAGAATAATAAAAGAACGGCAACATTTATTGGACCGCCTCCAATTCCTAAGAAAGAGGAAAACAAACCAAGGAGTAAGCCGATAAGAATGGTTATAATCCGATTTTTAACATGCAATGTATATTTTTCTTTACCTTTCATTGCTAGCATATAGATGACAACAAAGACTAAAAGAATTATTAAAACAATTGATTGAATTAATGTAATTAAAGCGTTATTTGCGGCGACTTTTTTAATTAAATCAAAAAGTAGGCCTCCACAAATTCCACCAACAACTGCACCTAATCCAAGAAAAATTGTTGATTTGACATTAAATTTGGTTTTATTGATTGCGTGTTTTGTAACGCTTGTTAAAGCAACAGCCAAAACACAAAAAGCAGACATCATATTTGAGACAATTGGATCAGAAAAAAAAGAAAAAGCATCAAGAGCAGGACGAATAATGACTCCTCCCCCGATTCCAGCCATCGCTCCTAAAACTGAAGCAATAAGGACAATAATTCCAAATATCGATGTATATAACCAATCCATAATTTATATTATATTCTTAAAATCGATGTTTTCATTATTTTATCTTTATTTTTATCCGTAATAGTTTTGAACGAAAATAAAAAGTTGTTGAACGAAATCGAAATTATAAAATATAAATCAATTTATTAACATACTTATAAAATTAATCTTATTAATTAAATTTTAGTAAAAATTATATATAATAAGGACATGCCAAAATTTGATACAAGAGTTCAAGAACTCAGATACAGAGTCTTAAAAGAAATTGCAAAACATGCTTATGCTGGGGATTTGCAAGAATCTCTTTTGGATATTCCAAAAGTTATAGTTCCAGGACCAAAACCTTCAATGCGTTGCTGCATTTATAAGGAAAGAGCGATTGTTAATGAACGTATCGCTTTGGTTTTAAAAGCAAATAGTAAAGGCAATAATAATGTTATTAATGTTTTGCCCATTGCTTGTGATGAGTGTCCATTAGGTGGGTATACTGTAAGTGATGCCTGTAGAGGATGCATTGCTCATAGATGTAGTGAAGCTTGTCCTAAAAAAGCGATTAGTTTTACTAAAGATTTACATGCTTCTATTGATAAAACAAAGTGTATTAATTGCGGATTATGTGCAAAAGCTTGCCCATATGGTGCAATTGAAAATAGAATTAGACCTTGTGAAAAAGCCTGTAGAAATAATGCTATTTCACCAGATCCAGTTACAAATGCTGCCAAAATTAACGATGAAAAATGTATTCATTGTGGCGCATGTGTTTATATGTGTCCTTTTGGAGCGATTGTTGATGAATCCTATATTCTTGACATCATAAAAATGCTTAAAAATAAAGAAAAAGTTTATGCTTTAGCTGCACCAAGCATTGCTGGTAATTTTACTGAATTCAAACTTGGTCAAGTTATTAGTGCAATTAAGAAATTAGGATTTGCTGATGTTGTTGAAGCTGCTTTAGGTGCAGATCTAGTTTCGATTCATGAATCAAAAGAGTTAGCCGAAAGAGGTGTTTTAACAAGTTCTTGTTGTCCTTCTTTTATAAGTTACATAAAGAAAAATTATCCTACTTTAAAAGATTTTGTTTCTTCATCGCTTTCACCAATGGCAACTATTGCTAAAGTTATTAAAGAAAATGAACCTGATGCTAAAATTGTTTTTATCGGGCCATGCACTGCTAAAAAACAAGAAATAAAACATTCAAGTGTTTCTCCATATGTCGATAGTGTTTTAACTTTTGAAGATCTTCAAGCATTAATTGATGCTTGCGATATTAATATTGGTTCACTAGAAGAATCCGATTTTGGCGGGAAAGGAAGCACATTCGGCAGGGGTTTTGCAAAATGTGGTGGCTTAACAAGCGCAGTGAATCAAGCACTAAAGGAACAAAACATTGATTTTAAAGTCAATGGAATTGTTTGTAGCGGAAATAAAGAAATAAAATTAGCTTTAAATGATTTAAAGAATGGGAATAGTCAATATAATTTCTTTGAAGGAATGATGTGTGAAGGTGGTTGTATTGGTGGTCCTTGTAATTTGAACCATAGTATAAGAAATAAAATTTGTATTGATAAGTTTTCAAGTGCTGGTGAAGTTGATATTCAAACAGCCAAAGATAAATTGAAAAGAAAGAAGTAATAATTATGGAAAATGAATTTCGTGATTTAATGGTGGAAACTCCAAATGAAGCCAATGTTTTTGTATGTGGTATTCCATTAGACAAAAACGCTAGTGTTGGCAAAGGAGCTCGTTTTGCCCCTAAAACACTTAGAGAATTAAGCTCAGATTTACCTCCACTTGACCGTGTTGGTGCTGACTTAAGAAAAACAAAAATTTTTGATTATGGCGACTTTATTGATGACAATTTTGATAAATTAACGTGGGATTTGCAGGGGTTTTTGAAAAATGATGGCTTCCATGTCATCTTTGGGGGAGACCATTCAATTGCTATTGCAACCGAAAGAGCCTTCTTTGATAAATGTAAATTAATAGGAAAGATTCCAGTTATTATTCATCTTGATGCGCATCCTGACATTTGTGATGAATATTTAGGATCAAAATTTTCACATGCTTGTCCAATCCATAGAGCTTTAGATTATGGTTTTAAAGATGAAAACATTACTTTAGTTGGTATTAGAGGTTTTGAAGCTCAAGAAATTGAAACTTTCAAAAAACATACGAAGTTGGATGTCTTTAAGGCGGACGATGTAAAACAACTTGGAGTGAATACACTTATTGAGATTTTAAAGAAAAAATATTCTGATGAAAAATATGAATTATATCTTTCATATGATATCGATGCTAATGATCCAGCATATGCTCCAGGAACTGGTACACCAGAAGCTTTCGGAATGACCAATTTTGAAACTATGGAGTTTGTAACTAAACTCGTTTCTGAATTAAATGTAACGGCTATGGACCTTGTAGAGATTTCTCCAACCCTTGATGTTAATAATATTACAAGCTGGTTAGGATTAAAAACTTTGTATGAGATTTTCTCATCATTAATTAAAGCTAATAAGATAAAATAATAAGGATTGGCAGGGGATTTTGATAATTAAAACATGGAAAGAAATCTTTACTTGCATCAAACAGAAGCCATATTATGCTTCTCTAAATAAGTTTTTGGATGAAGAATATAAAACTAAAACAATTTATCCTCCTAGAGAAGATATTTTTAACGCTTTTAAATTAACCAGCACAGAAAATTTGAAAGTTGTTATTCTTGGCCAAGATCCTTATTCTAATCCCGGACAAGCGATGGGTTTATCTTTTAGTGTTCAAGATTATGTTACTTTGCCCCCTAGTTTAAGAAATATTTATAAAGAGATGGAAAGCGAATTTGATTTTAAAATGGATTATAGTTCCGGAAACCTTACTTATTTAGCAAAGCAAGGTGTTTTATTACTTAATCCAATATTAACGGTTGAAGCACATAAACCTTTAAGTCATAAATGCAAAGATTATAATGCTATGTTTTTGGATATTATAAGTGAATTAAATAATATGGATAAACCAATTGTTTTCTTATTGTGGGGCGGAAACGCCAAACGTTATGCTCCTTTACTCACAAATGATAAACATTTAGTTATTATGACTGCGCACCCTTCGCCTTTAAGCGCTAATCAAGGTGGATGGTTTGGGAGCGAGTGTTTTATTAAAACAAACAAATTTCTTAAAGATAATAATGTTGAGCCAATCAATTGGCAAAATAAATAAAAAAGTTGCCTTTTGCATCGCTTATATTGGATGGCTCTTCCGGCCATTTTATTTGATGCAATAACGCAACTTTAATGATTTTAATAGATAAATTAATATCTATTTTTATTCAAATTAACGTTTTCAATAAAGAGGAGATTATTATTTTTTTCTTTAACTTCTTCGTCATGAGCATTAAAGCCACAATATTCTCTCTCATATTGATCTAATTCTTTGAAATGTAATTTAGTTTTAATCATATATAATCAGTTCCTCCTTTGAACAACCATACTATAAACGATAATAAAAAAAATATTATATGAAAGCGTTTTCAAGAATTATGAAAACGTTTACATTTTCAAAAAATGTATTTTTAAAGAAAATTTATTAAATAATCAATGAAAAAATGATAAAAATTCTACAAATATTCAAATTTTAATCGAAAATTGAAATTATGAAAAACTAATATGCAATAAAAATGTAACCAAAATTTTTTTAAAATTATTTTATATTTATTTGAATATAATGATGCTATAGACTTAATTTTTAAGAAATTTTGAGTTTTGCTTTAAATTTTACAATTAATAATACTTATATGTATTATTACTAACAAAAAACTAGCATTTACTATATAATTAAAAAGATTATAGGAGGTTTTGTTATGGGTTTAAAAAAATTCAATGCTGAAGAGGTAAAAAAAGAGGAATCTTTAGCTAAAGAAGAGTCTGTAAAAAATATTGAAAATAAAGAAAATGTTGAGACTAATGATCAAGTTGATATCAATGAATTAATAACTTCAAATGCCGAACTTGAAAAAGCTGAAAAGAATGTTGAATTATCGTTATCAGAGAATGATTTAGTTAAGCAGGTTAATGAACAAAGAGATATATATTACAAATATTCAAAAAAACAAAAAATTTATAATTATATTTGCACCGGTATTTTAATTGCCTTAATTATTGCAGCTTTTGCTTTAATTCTTACTTTAGGCCAAAAAGAAGAATATTCATATGTTATGTGGATTTCTTTATCTACTGTTGTTGTTGGTTTGATTGGTTCGTTCGCTTTTTCTCGTTTTCAAAGAAAGAAATTAGGAAAAGCTGCTAATACTTATATTGATTGTTATTTTTCTTTGATTGATAAACATATGTATGATTCAGAAAGATTTGAGAAACAAGATTATTTTCCGTCGACTCAAATGGAAGATTCTGCCTTTATTGCTGCTCACTTTTACAAGAATATAAAATCAACTAGAAGCAGAAATTATGTTAGTTGCGATTACAATGGCAAAAATTTAACTAGCGCCGATTTAGCCGGTAATATTATGGTTAAAAATAGATTGTCACCAATGTTTTTAGGAAGATATTTTGTTTATAAAAATGATTTTAAAGAAGATAATCAATATATTATTTTCCAATTAAAAGGTGGGCAATTATCTCGACCAGTTGACAACATTGATGATTTAAAATTAGTTGAAGGAAATAACGTTTATTGCGTTTATTCCAACATTGAAGATTGGAAAAGACTTTTAAATAGTAAAGTTTTGACTGAATTAAGAAAATTTAGAATCGACAATACTTTAATTGATGTTATTGTTTCAATTAGAGAAGGATACACTTCGATTGGTATTGATTATAGTGATGAATTTATGAATGTTGCTGTTGATCATGAATTTAAATTCGATGGTGTTCGAAGAAGCGAAAAAGATTTAGACATTGTTTTAAAAGTTTTAGATTTAATCGGAAATAATATCAAAGGTTATAAATAGTCCGAAGAAGGGTTAATTATGGATGAACTCATCGGCAAACGGATCGAAGTGCAATCATATAAGCACAATGGTTTGATGCATCGAATTTGGGATGCTGTTTTCGTCATTGATGTTCAACCTTCTTATATTGTAGTTGGGACGTCGAAAGTTAAAGTAATAGAACATGATTGTAAGATTTGGTATACAAGAGAACCGGCAATCAGTATTTATTTTAAGAATAAATGGTGGAATATTGTGGCTATGTTCAAAAAAACTGGTCTAACTTATTATGTTAATTTAGCTAGCCCGGCAATTTTGGACAATAAAGTAATAAAATATATTGATTATGACTTAGATATTAAGATGTTTCCTGAAAAGACTATTAAATTAATTGACGTAAAGGAATATACTTTTAATCGTCGAAGATTTTCGTATAGTGAAGATATTGACAAAATTTTAAAATTTAATATTAATGAGATAAAAGAACTTATGAAAAAGGGACAATTTCCCTTCAACGACAAACAAATTAAGGATTATTATGAAAAATTCCTTAAGGAGATGAAAGAAAATGGAAATACAAATAAAAACACATTCTAAAGAAGAAACTATCAAACTTGGGAAGTTAATTAGTGGTTTTCTTTCTAGAGGATCAATAATAACTTTAACAGGCGATTTAGGAGCTGGAAAAACAACATTTACAAAAGGTGTAGGTGCTGGTTTAGGAATTGAAGATGATATCAATTCTCCAACCTTTAATATTTTGAAATGTTATTTTCATAAACCTCTTTCTTTATACCACATCGATGCTTATCGTCTTGAAGATGTTGCACCTGTTCAAAAGAATATTGGTTTAGAAGAAGTTATTGAAGGTGATGGAGTTTGTTTAATTGAGTGGCCAATGTTTATAAAAGAATTTATTCCAAACGGATCTTTAAATGTTGATTTACATCTTGTTGCTAACGATGAAAGGCTATTAACATTTTCAACAAATAATAAGGGGTTTACAGGGCTTTTTGAAAAATTGGAGGAGAAATATCATGATTAGTTTATGCTTAGATTCCTCATATAAAGATTATGTTGTCGGTGTTGCTGAAGATGGTGTCGTTTTAAGTTTTCGTCAAAAAGAAGCTTGGCAAAGACAAAGCGAAATGATGATTCCTGCTATTGAAGAAGTTTTTAAAGATGAAAATATTAATCCAAAAGATGTTGATGAAATTATTGTTACTCAAGGTCCTGGAAGTTATACAGGCGTTAGAATCGCTTTAACAATTGGTAAAGTTTATGCAAAAGCATTAGATATTCCTTGTTATGCCATGTCTAGTTTAATGGTTTTACAAGATATTTCTCGACCATCGATTTGTTTAATGAATGCTCGTAGTGGTCGTAGTTATATTGGAGTTTATGATAAATCAGAGTGTCTTCTTAAAGACCAAGTGATGAAAAATGAGGATGTTTTACAGTATGTAAAAGATCATCCAGAATACGTTATTTGTGGAGATCTCGATTATTTAGATATTAAAGGTTTTGAATGTGAAAATATTGCTTTTAATATGCTTGAATTGAAAAAACAATCAATGAAAGTTGAAAATATATTGGCTTTAAAAGCTATTTATTTAAGTGGCAATTAAATGGAAATTAGAGAGGCCCAAGAAAAAGATTTTTTAGAATTATTAGAGCTTGAAAAAGCGTGTTTTTCTTGCCCTTATAATGAGCAACAACTGAATTATGAAATGTATGAGAATCCATGCAGTAAGATTTATGTGGTCTTAGACGATAAAAAAGTTGTTGGTTATATAGATTTCTGGGTTACATTTGATAGTGCGACGATTGCTCGAATTGCTGTTAATGAATTATATAGAAACAGGGGATTGGCAGGGGATTTACTTGTAAAAAGTGAAGAAATACTCAAACAAGAACATGTTGAATTCTACACTTTGGAAGTTAGAAAAAGTAATGAAGCGGCAATTGCTCTTTACAAAAAACACGGTTTTGCTCTAATTACGGTTAAACATAGATATTATGAGAATGGTGAAGATGCTTTATATATGATGAAGGGAGAAATTTAGTATGGGAGATAGAATTATTTTAGGACTTGAAAGCAGTTGCGACGAAACTGCTTGTGCGATTATTAAAAATGGTGAATTAATTGCAAATGTAGTTTCCACTCAAATAGAAGTTCATCAAAAATATGGTGGTGTTATGCCAGAAATTGCTAGTAGATTACATCTAGAAAATATAGATTGTGTCATTTTTGAGGCTTTAGAAAAAGCTAAAATTAATATGGAAGATGTAACGGCAATTGCTGTAACACGTGGTCCAGGATTAATCGGTGCTTTACATGTTGGTTTACAAGCTGCAAAAACATTGGCTTTAATTTACAATAAACCACTTATTCCAGTACACCATCTTTGTGGGCACATATATGCAAACGAATATGTAGGTGAATTACAATTTCCATTGCTAGCTTGCGTTGTTAGTGGTGGAAATACTGAACTTGTTTACATGAAAAAACATTTAGATTTTGAAATAATTGGCGAAACCAAAGACGATGCGATTGGCGAGTCTTTTGATAAGGTTGCTCGTGTTTTAGGACTTCCATATCCAGGCGGAATTGCAATTGATCGATTAGCAAAAGAAGGAAAACACAGCTATAAATTACCTACTCCAATGCACGATGGAAGTTTAAATGTTAGCTATAGTGGACTAAAAACTGCTGTTATCAATTTGGTTCATAATATTGAACAAAAAGGCGAAAAAGTAAATGTACCTGATATGGCAAAATCGTTTCAAGATGTTGCCGTAGGAATGATTGTTGATAGAGTTATTAAAGCGACTAAATTGTATGATGTAAAACAAGTAGTTTTAGCTGGTGGAGTAAGTGCTAATAGTTATTTAAGAAGCGAAATAACTAGAGTATTTCAAGGAAGCGATATAAAAGTAATAATTCCTCCAATCTGGTGTACTACAGATAATGCTGCAATGATTGCAAAAGTTGGGGATTACCTTTATGAAGAGAAGATTTTTGCTCCTTTAACTATAGGAGTTGATCCTTCTTGGAAGATTGAAGATTACAGAATATTTTAGTTATAGTATAATAAATATTACGAAAGAAAGAGGTTTAGAATATGAGTCAAGAAAGAAAGACAACAGTAAGGTCACTTTACTTACAATTAAGTGATAAAAAATTAGAAGATCAAAGCATAGTTCATCTTGAAGGGTGGGTTAGAAGCAACCGTGATAATGGTAGCATTGGCTTTATTGAATTTAATGATGGTTCGTATTTTAAAAATCTCCAATTGGTTTATTCAAAAGATGTTGAAGATTATGAATCGGTTTCTCATACCAAGTATGGATCAGCAATTTCAGTAGAGGGTAAAATTGCAATAACCCCCGCAAATCGTCAACCTTTTGAAATTCAAGTCATTAAAATCAATCTTTTAGGTGATTGTTCAGATGACTACCCTTTGCAAAAGAAAAAGCATAGTTTTGAATTTTTAAGAGACATTGCTTATCTTCGTCCAAGAGCTAATACTTTTAATGCTGTTTATAGAGTTAGAAACTGTTTAGCATATGCAATTCATAAATATTTTCAAGAACGTGGTTTCTTATATATTCATACTCCTGAAATTACAGCTAACGATGCCGAAGGTGCCGGACAAGTATTTAAAGTTGTTGCTGATATGAAGCATCCAAATGATTTTTTTAATAGTGCAGCAAGTTTAACAGTTAGCGGACAACTTCATGTTGAAGCTTTTGCGATGGCTTTTCGAGATGTTTATACATTTGGTCCAACTTTTAGAGCAGAAAATTCTAACACAACTAGACATGCTTGTGAATTTTGGATGATTGAGCCAGAAATTGCTTTTGCTGATCTTGAAGATGACATGGATTTAATGGAATCATTCCTTAAATACATTATTCAATATGTTATCGATAATTGTGGAGACGAAATGAATTTCTTTAACACAATGATTGATAAAGGGATATTAGAGAAATTAAATCATGTTTTGAATTCTCCATTTAGAAAAATGGATTATTCTGATGGTATTAAATTACTCCAAGATGCTGTTAAAAACGGACATAAATTTGACAATATGAATATTGAATGGGGTATGGATTTACAAAGCGAACATGAACGTTATTTAACTGAACAAATAGTTAAAGGGCCAATGTTTTTGATTAATTTTCCAAAAGAAATCAAAGCTTTCTATATGAAATTGAATCCAGACGGAAAAACTGTTGCCGCTTGCGATTTATTAGTTCCAAGTGTTGGTGAAATCTGTGGTGGTAGCCAAAGAGAAGAAAACTTTGAAATCTTACAAAAGAAAATGCACGAACTTGGAAACGACAAAGGTTTAGAGTGGTATCTTGATTTAAGAAAATTTGGCGGTTGCATTCACTCAGGCTTCGGTCTTGGTTTTGATAGATTATTGATGTATATTACAGGTATGACGAACATTAGAGATGTTCAACCTTACCCAAGAACACCAGGGAGTTTAAAGTATTAATGAACGAAAACGACAATCATAATGGAGTAATTTCAAGAGTCGATCCTCAACCTGCTAGGAATATGAGTGTTCCTAGAGTTGTTTCGAATACTGAAAAACCTACTAATATGATTAGTGGTCCAGCTCAACATACTGAACCTGTAAATAAACCAAAAAATGAATTAGTAGAGCAAAAAAAGAAGAGCAATTTTAGGCTCTTCGTTCTCTTTGTTATTTTAGATATTGCTTTATTTTCGTTTGTTATTACAGAAATAGTTTTACTCTTTATAGATATTGCTAAAAACGGAATTTAATTATTCTGATTTGGATTATTGTTGCTACCATAAATATTAGCAACACCTTGATTCGATTGAACAGCTGGAACATTGTTTCCAGCTTTTTTGTTTACATTTAATATAGTTGAATTTGTTGTATTTAAGAAGGATGTTAAATCAACGTCGTCAAGATTTTTACTGAACATTTGATCACATAATTTTCTTATTCTTCTTTTGCGAGCAATAAATCCACTTACTTCAACGAAATAATAAATAGTTCCGATAAATAAAAGAATAATCGTAATTAAAGTGCAAACATTAAACCAATTTGACATATCAACATAATTTGTTGTAATTCCACTAAAATCAAATCCGAGTGGCGGAATGTAAACTGGAAGTCCGTTCCGTGGATAAAGCATTCTACCAAATATCGGAAACATTGATTCGTTCCAACCATTAATCAACATACATACTAACCACAAAATTAAAGTTACTAATAAAATACAAACAGGAGCGATAGCATGTTTAAAAAAGTAAACACGTGATTTATAGTTAGCGATTCTCTTAAAATCTTTTTCGTTATTAACAACTTTGGCGACAACTAATTTGCTCATCAATTTATCGACTTTCTTCGCCTGGTTTTTAAGCATAACTTGTATAGCACGCCCAATTAATCCAAAAATAAAGAAAATACTTAATAAGATTACAAGTATTGTCATAACTATTTTCCAAATAGTATCAGCCGTGAAGGTTTTTTTGCTTGTGTTTTCCATTATTCGTTACCTCCTTCGTTTGTGTTTTGATCGTTTGGTTCGCCAATTGTGGGAACTTCGTTATTTTCAATATATTGTGGATTCTGATTATCAATTCCGTGATTTGGCT
>Ga0172378_10000397_pt1 | contig 37856 bp, 29 predicted proteins | sample GrowelOW332metaG_FD_119755 | JGI IMG/M metagenome (GOLD analysis project Ga0172378, IMG submission 119755) | Groundwater microbial communities from an aquifer near a municipal landfill in Southern Ontario, Canada - Pumphouse #3_1 metaG | ecosystem: Environmental > Aquatic > Deep subsurface >...
ATCCTCTTTTTCCACATCTTAAAACTAGATAGTTTTAATCTTAATTAGTTATTAGTTAATCCATTATAAACACTAACATTAAACCAATAGAGGTATGAAGAAATTAATTATTTTTGCTGCTACCTTCCTGGCGATTTCGCTGGCAGCATTCTCGCAAGAGAGAGAGATTATGGAGGAAGGAAAAGTTGAGTTTAAACCGCATGCATTTCTGCAATTGCAGGGTGGTGTGGCGCATACTTTGGGTGAAGCAGATTTTATGGATCTAATGTCGCCCGCTGCAGCTCTTAACTTAGGATATAAATTTACCCCAGTATTCGGTATGCGCCTTGGTGCATCGGGTTGGCAGGGTAAAGGGGGCTGGGTGGCTCCTGCGCAGGTGTACTCATTTCAGTTTGTTCAGGCTAATCTGGATTTGATGCTTGACATAAGGTCTATGATTAACGGTTTTAATCCAGATAGGGTGTTTAATCCTTACCTGTTTGCCGGTGGTGCTTACGCTTATGGCTTCGAAAATGATGAGGCTAATGTGCTTAATACTGGTACTTATGACCTTGAATATCTTTGGCAGGACAATAAGGGTTTCCCGGGTGGAAGGTTTGGTCTTGGTTTTGATTTCAAACTGAGTGATGCTGTTTCTTTTATGATTGAGGGTAACGCTAACGTATTGTCTGACCACTTCAATTCAAAAAGGGCTGAGAATCCTGACTGGCAGTTTAATGCTCTGGCTGGCTTTAAAATTAATCTTGGAAAATCATATACTCGTACTGAGCCTGTTTATTATGATCCTCCTGCTCCTGCTCCTGCTCCTGCACCAGCTCCTGCACCAACTCCAGCTCCCGCACCAGCTCCAGCTCCTGTTGTAAAGGAATTTCCTGCACTACCTGCTATCTATTTCAAATTTGACAGTGATGTAGTAGATGCTGAGGAATATGCAGAGGAACTTAATACCATTGTTTCTGTACTTAAGGAATTTGATGACACCAATGTGGTAATTACAGGATATACTGACCATTATGGTCCTAATGATTATAATGATGGTTTATCTCTGCGTCGTGCCGAGGCTGTCAAAAATCATCTCATAAAACAGGGTATTGCAGCTTCAAGAATGACTACTTCTGGTGAAGGTAAGGATCCTAAAACTTCGGGTAACGAAGCTTTGACTATCAAGGCTCGTCGTGTTGAAGTGGCAAAATAAGATTTCCCGGAAAATATAATTAAACATGTTACAATAACAGTACATACTTAAATTTATGTTCCGGAAAGCAGGAATGTCCTTATCAGGCATTCCTGTGTTTTTTTATCTGAGCAGTCAATTTTATAATTTCGATGTCCCATAAAACCAAAACTTTGTGTACCTTTGTGAGAATTTTATGTATAGAAAATAACATATTTTATTTATGACGAATCCAATAATTAAGCGTATCCAACTGTCAGACGGACGTGAGATAACGCTGGAAACGGGAAAGTTAGCTAAACAGGCTGACGGATCCGTTACGCTGCGTATGGGTGATACCATGCTGCTTGCAACTGTTTGTGCTGCCAAAGATGCTACACCGGGAACTGATTTTATGCCACTTCAGGTGGAATATAGAGAAAAATTTGCTTCTGCTGGACGTTTTCCCGGAGGTTTTCTGAAACGTGAAGGAAGACCTTCTGACTCTGAAATATTAACGAGCAGACTTATCGACCGCGTTTTACGTCCTCTTTTTCCTGATGATTATCATGCTGATGTTTTTGTGAACGTCATACTTTTCTCTTCAAATGGTGAAGATATGCCTGATGCACTGGCTGGTTTGGCTGCTTCTGCTGCTCTGGCTGTTTCTGATATACCTTTCAATGGACCAATCTCTGAAGTACGCGTTGCTCGTATTGATGGAAAGCTTGTTATAAATCCTACTTTCAAAGAGCTTCAAAAAGCCGATCTTGACATCATGGTTGGTGCCACCATGGATAATATTATGATGGTTGAGGGTGAAATGAATGAAGTGTCAGAAGCTGAGTTGCTGGATGCTATCAAGTTTGCTCATGAGGAGATAAAAAAACATTGTCTTGTTCAGATCGAACTGACTGAAGCTGTTGGAAAAACTGTAAAACGTGAATATAGTCATGAAGATAATGACGAAGAGTTACGCAAACTTGTTTGGGACACTTGCTATCAGCAAGCTTATGCTGTAGCAGCTTCTCAAAATCCAAACAAACATGAGCGTATTGATGCTTTTGAGGCTATTCTGAATAATTTTATTGAAACAATTCCTGAAGAGGAAAGAGAAGAGAAACTTCCTCTTATTTCTCGTTATTATCACGATGTGGAAAAAGAGGCAATGCGCCGCTGTATTCTGGATGAGGGCAAACGACTTGATGGTCGTAAAACTACCGAGATTCGTCCTATCTGGAGTGAAGTTGACTTTATTCCGGGACCTCACGGTGCTGCATTATTTACACGTGGTGAAACTCAATCACTTACAACTGTAACGCTTGGCACCAAACTGGATGAAAAAATGGTAGATGATGCTTTGGTACATGATACCGACCGCTTCCTGCTGCATTACAACTTCCCTCCTTTCTCAACAGGCGAAGCTCGTCCACAACGAGGCACCGGCCGTCGTGAAATAGGTCACGGTAATCTTGCAAACAGAGCTCTTAAGAGAATGATACCTGATGATTACCCATATGTTGTACGTGTGGTTTCTGATATTCTTGAATCAAATGGTTCTTCGTCAATGGCTACTGTTTGTGCAGGTACTCTTGCCCTTATGGATGCAGGAGTTAAGATTAAGAAACCAGTAAGTGGTATAGCAATGGGTCTTATCTCTGAAAACAAAGGTCAGAAGTATGCTATTCTTTCTGATATTCTTGGAGATGAGGATCATCTTGGTGATATGGACTTCAAGGTATGCGGTACTCTTGACGGGATAACTGCTACTCAGATGGATATTAAAGTAGATGGTCTATCTTATGAGATACTCGAAGAGGCTCTGGCACAGGCAAAAGCTGGCCGTGAGCATATCATGAGTAAAATGATGGAGACCATCTCTGAACCACGTGCAGATATGAAACCTCATGCTCCACGTATCGAGGTGATAGAAATCCCTAAAGACTTTATAGGTGCTGTAATTGGACCAAGCGGAAAAATTATACAGGGCATTCAGGAAGAGACAGGAGCTACTATCACTATTGAAGAGGTGAATAATAAAGGTCGCGTTGAAGTATCTGCTACTAATAAAGCATCAATCGATGCTGCAATGAACAAAATTAAAGGTATCGTTGCTGTTCCTGAAGTAGGTGAAGTTTACAAAGCAACTGTAAGATCAGTAATGCCTTATGGTTTATTCTGTGAATTCCTCCCAGGCAAAGATGGATTGTTGCATATTTCTGAAGTTGACTGGCAAAGATTTGAGTCTATCGAGGATACCGGTATAAAAGAGGGTGATAAGATAGATGTTAAATTGATTGATATCGACTCCAGATCAGGTAAATTTAAACTTTCACGTAAAGTTTTATTACCACGTCCTGCAAAGGAAGATAAAAATTAGAATTTAAGGGTAAGCATACTTTTTACTTATTATATAAGCGAATCTCAAAAGGATTCGCTTTTTTTGTGTGTTTAAATTGAATGCTTTGTTTCGTCTGGAAATGCAACTTTATAATCTAATCTTCTATCTTTTTGATCATTTATAGCGTTAATACTTTATTTTTAGTAATTTTGTAATCATAAACCTCGTTTTACTTATAAAACGAATTATTAACACAGGTTTTTATTAATAATAATGAAACAACTACTTCTAGGTGCTGAGGCGATTGCTCAGGCAGCTTTGGATGGAGGTATATCAGGTGTTTACGCTTACCCGGGCACTCCATCTACTGAGATAACGGAATTTATTCAAAAATCTCCACAAAGTACAAAAACCAGAGTTCGTTCATCATGGTCGGCTAACGAGAAAACAGCTTATGAATCTGCTCTTGGCATGTCCTATGCAGGTAAAAGGAGTTTGGTCTGTATGAAGCATGTTGGACTAAACGTTGCCGCTGATGCTTTTATGAACTCATCTATTACAGGTGTAAATGGAGGATTGGTAATTGTTGTTGCCGATGACCCATCAATGCACTCATCTCAGAATGAACAAGATATCAGGGTTTATGGTAAGTTTGCAATGATTCCTGTACTTGAACCATCTAATCAGCAGGAAGCTTACGACATGACCAGATATGGTTTTGACTTGTCGGAGAAAATGGAATTACCTGTACTATTACGTATTCCAACACGTTTGTCGCATTCACGATCGGTTGTTATCAGACAGAACCCTCGCGAACAAAACGACCTTAATCCTTCTCCTATAGATGGCAAGTGGATATTGTTGCCTGCAAATGCCCGCAAGAACTATCAGGGATTACTTAAAAAACAGGAGACATTAATCTCACTTTCTGAAAAATCCAGGTTTAACAGAGTTATTGAGGGTATTGGCTCCAGTGCTGTTATAGCTTTTGGAATAGGGTTCAATTATGTAATGGAGGTAATTGATGCATTCAGATTAAATACTCCTGTTCTAAAGATATCTCAATATCCTATGCCAAAACAAACTATCAGGGAGTTTTGTGACAGATACTCAGAAATACTTATTGTAGAAGAGGGTTATCCTGTACTTGAAGAGCTTCTGAAAGGTTATCTGGGAAATAAAAAGTTTCGCGGGAGACTGGATGGCATATTGCCAAGAACAGGGGAACTATCTCCAAATGTTATTGCAAAAGCATTAGGGGTAAAATCTTCTAGTATTCAGAATGTGCCTGATATTGTTGTAGGCAGACCACCTATGCTATGCCAGGGTTGTAGTCACCGTGATCTTTTTGAAGCTATCAATATGGTAATGGAAAACTATTCACAGAAACAGATATTTGGTGATATTGGTTGTTATACTTTGGGTGCGCTTCCCCCTTATAGTAGTATAAGTACATGTGTTGATATGGGTGCCTCGATAACAATGGCTAAAGGGGCTGCTGATGCGGGAATGCGACCGGCAGTATGTGTTATTGGCGACTCCACTTTTACTCACTCGGGGATGACCGGCTTGCTCGATGCTGTTAATGATAAATCTCCTGTGACAGTAATTATTTCGGATAATGATACTACAGCAATGACCGGTGGTCAGGATTCTGCCGGTACAGGCAAATTCTTCGACATATGCAAAGGTATAGGTGTTGAAGAGGATCATATAAGAGTAATTAAACCTCTGAAAAAAAATCTCGAGGAGAATATTGCTATTCTTCGGGAGGAGTTTGAATATAACGGTGTCTCTGTAATTATTTCTCAGAGGGAGTGTGTTCAGACATTAAAAAAGAACAGGAAACAGGCAATTGAAATTGAGTAACTTAAAATTATAAATGCAAAAAAATATTATTATAGCTGGTGTGGGAGGCCAAGGGATACTTACTATTGCCTCTATTATTGACCTGGCAGCAATGAACCTGGGACTAAACCTTAAGCAGGCTGAAGTACATGGAATGAGTCAGCGTGGTGGTGCTGTAGAATCTCATTTGCGTATATCATCTAAAGAAATATACTCTGATCTTATACCTCTTGGAAAAGCTGATCTGATTCTTTCTATTGAGCCTATGGAATCTCTTAGATACCTCCCTTTTTTATCTCCGGAAGGTATAATTGTAACTACAACTGAACCGTATGAGAATATTGGTAACTATCCCGATATTGATGATTTGCTAAACAATATCAGGATGTCTGCAAAACATCTTTTAGTTGATGCAAAAATAATTGCTCAGGAAGCAGGTGGTTCCAAAACATACAATATTGCAATGCTTGGTGCTGCATCTCCATATTTGGGAATTGAGACTGAAGAACTGGAAAAAGCAATTGAAATTTTCTTCAAAAGGAAAGGTGATAAAATAGTGGAAATGAATCTGAAAGCTTTCAGATTAGGTATTGAAAAATGTAAGAATTAAAATGATCTGGAACCGTGAAATAGAGTGTGCCGAAAGGGAACAGATGCAGGAATTGCAAAGTAGCAAGTTTAACTGCATGGTAAAACGCATGTATAATAATGTGCCGTTTTACAGACTGAAATTTGACGAAATTGGTCTTAAACCTGATGATATAAAAGATATTGAGCAGCTAAAAGATCTGCCATTTACTACAAAAAATGATCTTAGAGATAACTATCCATTTGGCTTGTTTACAGTACCTCAGAGTGATGTGGTAAGAATCCATGCTTCCAGCGGTACAACAGGAAAGCCAACTGTTGTAGGTTATACTCATTCGGATATAGAGGTATGGGCTGAGGTGGTTGCCAGAAGTCTTACCATGGCTGGTATTCACAGTGGTGACACTATTCAGATTGCTTATGGCTACGGTCCTTTTACGGGTGGTCTGGGACTTCATTACGGAGCTGAGAAGATAGGTGCAACTGTAATTCCAATTTCCACTGGTAATACTAAGAAACAGCTTCAGTTTATGACTGATTTCAAAGCTACAGTGCTCGCTTGTACTCCATCTTATGCTGCTCATCTGGGTGAATGCATAGCAAATGATGGAATCTCTCCGGATGATATTAAGCTGCGTATTGGTGTTTTTGGAGCTGAACCATGGACTAATGAGCTAAGATGTCAGATTGAGAATCTACTGAGTTTGAAAGCTTTTGATATTTATGGTTTGAGTGAAGTGATCGGACCAGGAGTATCAATGGAATGTGAATGTCAATGTGGCAATCATGTGTTTGAGGATCATTTTATTCCAGAAATTATCGATCCTGAAACTCTTGAAGTTTTGCCTGACGGTGAGATTGGTGAACTTGTATTCACAACTGTGAGTAAAATGGCAATGCCTTTGTTAAGATATCGCACAAGGGATTTAACCAGGTTGCACAGAGAGAAATGTGATTGTGGACGTACTCTTGTCCGAATGGAAAAATGTCTTGGAAGAACTGACGACATGCTGATTATAAGGGGTGTGAATGTATTTCCTTCGCAGATTGAATCTGTACTTATGGATATGTCTGAAATAACCCCGCATTATCAAATAATTGTGCGTCGTGAAAACAACCTTGACACTATGGAGATTTTGGTAGAGGTTGATCAGAAAAATTGGTCAGATAGTATTCGTGAACTCGAAGGTATAAGAAGGCGTATTGATAATAATATAAAAAGTATGCTTGGTATAGGAGCTAAGATCAGGTTAGTGGAACCAAATACGATTGAACGATCAGAAGGTAAAGCTAAAAGGGTTATTGACTATAGGAAATGATTGGAATAAGATACATGAAAATAATATATAAAATCAAAAATAATGCATATCAAACAACTCTCTGTTTTTCTGGAAGATAGGTCGGGGCGACTAACAGAACTTACCCGAATACTGGCAGTCAATGATATCAATATTACAGCTTTGAGTGTAGCAGAGACTGCAGACTATGGTATAGTGCGAATGGTTGTTGGCAGACCTGAACTTGCAAAGGATGTTCTCGAGAAAGCTGGATTTTCTATAGGACTAACCGATGTAGTTTGCATTAATATGCCAGATCAACCGGGTTCTCTTTATAATATTCTGGAGATTCTCACTAATAACAGTATTAATGTTGATTATATGTATGCTTTCTCGAATAATGATGTTGCTCTTGCTGTTATAAGGTCTGCTGATATTCAACGTGTTACGGAAGTGCTTGAGAAGAATCGACTTAAGCTGCTTTCTCAAAGCGATATTTATCAGCTATAGAACGACTTAATTTAAATGCTTTGGCAAGTTTTTTCTGCGTCAATTAGAATTGTGATGTTTTTTTGAAGTCTCAACTAATTCTTTCGGGTACCCATTCTGTGAAATGAGTGTTAAATTTGATTTACTGTTTGAACGAAGTGAGTTTAAATCAAATAGCGAATGAACAGCTAATGGGTGAGAGAATTAGTGTAAACTAGAAAAAATATGACAATTCTATAGAAGAAAAAACGAACAGATTATAAAATAAGAAATATGACTAGATTTTCAAGCAGCGTAGCGGAACTGCGCTCTTCAGAAATACGCGATCTAATGAGCCTTGCAACTTCACCAGATATGATTTCTTTTGCAGGTGGAATGCCGGGTAATGAATTGTTCCCATTGAATAAAATAGATAAAATATTAAACTCTCTCTGTGAAAAAGAGAAACAGGTTGCATTGCAGTATGGACCAACCACAGGACTCCCTACCCTACTAGAATCGTTGTCGGAATGGCTTGAGAAAAAAGGATTGCCTGTTAAATCCAACAAACTTATTATAACAACAGGCTCTCTGCAAGCAATAAATATTTTGGCAAAGGCATTTCTTGACCCGGGAGATTCTGTATTGGTAGAAACACCAAGCTTTATAGGGGCTCTCTCTGCATTCAGATCTTATCAGGCTAATCTTGTTACTGTTCCCTTGAATGGCGATGGAATGGATATTAAACTGCTAAAAGATAGGATAAATTCCTCTTCAGTTAAGCCTAAATTTTTATATTACTCTCCAAATTTTCATAACCCTGCGGGAATAGTTTATTCCGAAGAGGTAAAAAAAGAGATGATCGACGTACTAAGAAATCAGGAAATCCCTATAATTGAAGATGATGTATATAGTGACCTCTACTTTTTTGAAGAGGATAGGCCTAAAATGAAACTGATTAAGTCAATGGATCCTGAAGGTATAGATGTCTGCTTTACCGGTTCATTTTCAAAGATACTGGGTCCTGGTCTTCGTCTAGGCTGGATGCTAGTTCCTGATAATATATATCAGAAGTGTGAATTGATAAAGCAGTCAATTGATGCATGCTCTCCAAGTATATCACAGGTTGTTGCTGATAAATTCATCCGTGAAGGTCATATTGATGCCTATATTTCTGAAGTCAGAGAGGAGTATAAAAAACGTGGACTAGCAATGATTGATACTCTGGAGAAATGTTTACCTGAAAGTGTTTCTTTCGAAAAACCTAGAGGAGGGTTTTATACATGGTTACAACTACCTGAGGGATGCGATGCAACAGATGTACTGAAAAAGTCTATTGAAAAAGGAGTGGTATTTGTGACAGGTAAAACTTTCGACCCTGATGGAATTAAAAATGATCATATACGTATATCATTCTGCAATACGGATGTTGAAACGATTAAAAATGGGGTGCCGGTTATTGCTGAAGCAATTAGAGATATTATGAATCTTGCATGAATTTAATGAATAATAATTGATTGTTTAACAATAAAAACGGTTCCAACTATAATAGTTGAAACCGTTTTTATTTTCTAATGATATGAATATTATCTGGTTATTCAAACAATCTTAGCTTAAGAAGGCTATCAGGACTCCTGCTGCAACTGCTGATCCTATTACACCAGAAACGTTACTGGACATACAGTACTGCAGAATATGATTTGATTTGTCATATTTAAGTGCAACATCGTTAGCAACACGTGAGGCCATTGGTACGGCACTTAGCCCGGTTGCTCCTACAAGTGGATTGATCTTTTTCTTAGATCCCTTATTATATAACTTAACTATAAGTATACCTCCGGCTATTGAGATAGCGAAAGCAAAGAGTCCAAGAACTAGAATCCCTATAGTCTCCCATCTCAGGAACACCTCTGCAGGCATAGTTGCACCAACACAGACTCCCAAGAATACGGTAGCCGTGTTCATAATTGGACCAGAGGCTGCATCTGCCAAACGTGCTGTGTTGGGACCAATCTCTTTCAGCAGATTACCAAGCATTAGCATACCTATAAGTGGTGCAGCAGATGGAACAAGTATTGCTACAACTAATGTAAGAACTATAGGGAATAAGATTTTTACTGTTCTTAAGTGCTTGATTTCGTATTTAGGTGGATATAGTTTATCTTGCTTCTTCATATTGATCATGAAATCATCTTTGGTCATTAGCAATTTTGCAACACCGGGAATGATTACCGGAACCATTGCCATATAAGAATATGCAGCAATTGCGATTGGACCTAACAAGTGAGGTGCCAGCTTTATTGTAGTATAAATTGCGGTAGGTCCATCAGCACCTCCAATTATACCCATCGAAGCTGCTTCAGGCAATGTATAACCCATTATAACAGCAAGGAGTACAACTGTAAAGATACCTATCTGCGCTGCACTGCCAAAAAAAGCAAGCTTCAGATTTCTAAGCATTGGGCCAAAGTCAGTTAATGCTCCCACACCCATAAAAATTACAGGTGGAAGAAGACCCGATTTGATCAGTGAATAGTAAAGAAAATTGATTATTCCATATTCACTTGCAATCTCCGGGAGGTTCATCAGACTCCCGTCAGCTTCGACAACCATACTGCTTTCAACTACTGCCAGTCCAGCTCCCGGCAAATTAGCAAGTAGTACCCCAAAGCCTATTGGTACAAGCAGTAGTGGCTCGTACTCCTTAAATATACCCATATATAAAAGGATACCTGAGATAATCCACATTAGTACAGTGCTCCACTCTACAAATGCAAAACCTGTTACATCAAGAACGTTATTAAAGAATTCTATCATTACTACTGCAATTTAATAAGTATATCATCCTCATCAACTGTATCACCATTTGCAAAACATATCTCAGTCACAGTTCCATCCACCTCTGAAGCAATTGCATTGTATGTCTTCATAGATTCGATGTATCCAATAATATCATTTTTTTTCACTTTATCTCCAACCTTTATAGCAGTTTCACTCGAATCTTTTGTAAGGAAGAATTTTCCTTCCAGCGGAGAAGGTATCTCTTTTAGCTGGCCTGTTGACTGCACTACTACTGGTGCAGGAGCTGACTCTGCAGGTTTAGCTGCAGTTGGTGCCTGACTTATTGTGCCATTTCCGTTATCTGGATAATTTATGTGAACCACATACTCCTCTTCATCAATATTAACAACGAGTGTTTTTGGTTGGAATCCATTTCCGTTATAAGCAGGAACAGTATTGATTGATTCAGAAGCTTCTTTTTCGGCTTTCCTTTTTGCAATATCTTCATCAAATTCTCGTTTTGCATCACCTGATTTATATGCCCTGTACTGTTCTGGATGCATTGCAAGTTCGAATAGCTCTTCGTCATCCAGACCAGTGTCCCAGTTTTTCTTTTCCATCTCTGCACGGTACTCATCCAGTTGATCTGGATAAAGATCCTGTGGGTTACCTGTATAAAACTCAAGGCCTTTGCTTTTAGCCATCTCTATTATCTCAGGTGCGGGATCCACCGGAAGTTTACCTGTTTTGCCGAGTATCATATCCCACACATTATCAGCAATCATAGACCAGCGCTTTTTACCTTTCTCAAGCTGAAGTACGTTCATTAGCGCAAGGTTTTTAATATATTGACTATAAGGTGTCACCAATGGAGGATATCCCACCTTTGGCCATACATATGTTACTTCTTCAAAAAGCTTAATCATCAAGTCATCTTGAGTAAGTTCATTCTGATTATGCTTCCTTTTCCACTTGTTAATTGAAGCTAGGTTATTTTCAAGATCAGACATCAAACTACCCATCATTCCACCTGGTAAACCGGGACCTATAAGAAGCGAATTCATCATCCTGTTCTTTGGATTTATGTAGTATCCTAAGAAATCATCCATATATTTCTGTGTAAGTGTACGCACTTTCATATATGCATTCATGTTGATCTTTGGCACATTAAATCCGGCATCTTTCAACATTGCCTGTATCGCAAGAATATCTGCATGCCCTGTTCCCCATGAAAGTGGCTCCATACCTGCATCAATATAATCTGCTCCGGCATAAGCCGCTTCAAGAATTGAAGCCATCTGGAAACCGGGTCCGGCATGACCGTGATATTGAATAACTGTTTTTGGGTGACGCGCTTTTATATTCTTGATTATTTTCCCAATACTTGCAGGACGTCCAACACCTGCCATATCTTTAATACATATCTCATCTGCACCCATTTCAATAAGGGTGTCAGCAAGTTGAGTATAATATTCAACTGTATGTACAGGAGATACTGTGATACATAATGCTGCCTGAGAAATCATTCCGGCTTCTTTTGCATATTTAATAGAGTTTTCAAGATTTCTGGGATCATTAAGACCATCAAATGAACGAGCAATGTCAGTACCCTGTTTTTTCTTAACATGAAACATCAGTCTGCGTACATCAGCTGGTACAGGACTCATACGAATAGCGTTAAGTCCACGCTCTAACATATGCGTTTGTATACCGGCATCATTAAATGGTTGTGTCCATTCACGAACAGATTTATTTGGGTTTTCACCAAAAAGAAGATTTATCTGCTCAAAACCTCCTCCATTGGTTTCTATACGATCAAAACACCCCATATCTATGATTGCAGGAGCAACCTCTGTAAGTTGTTCAACCGTCGGCACATATTTTCCCGACGATTGCCACATGTCTCTATAGAGAAGACTGAATTTAATCTCTTGTGCCATATATTATTTATTATTTCTTTTTTTGAATTGATTCTACTCTGCCCTGTCCTTGTGTTATCACGTCAACTGCAGCTGTTATGGCTGCAATTTTTCTTGTATTTGTTTTCTTATTCTTTTTTGTGGTACCATCATTTCTATTATCTTTTACATATTTATTGGTTAAGGTTATGATCATTCCACCAAGTAGTACAACTAGCCATAAAACTATAACAACCATAATCATACCAATAAACAATAAGCCTAATGCGGTTCCAAGATTTTCCATACGTATCTTACTTAAATTAAATAATTGAAGTTTCTCTAACCTAATTTCTCTTCAGTGATTTTCCATAACCTCAATTTAAATTGAAAGGAATAGGGACATTTTTATGAGAGAGTGTAAGTTTCTAAATTCAAAATTACAAATAATATTCGAAATTATGCACGAAAGGCTTCAAATTGCGCATTAATAAACAAAATTTAAGACATATTTCTTAAAATAGATAATCTGCTTTCTGTAATCATATTTTTATTTCAGAAAGCTGATAAAAATTCAAGCGTTAAATTAATTTTCAATATTCATCTACTGTATGATTCCATTTGAATAGCTTCATAAACTCAACTACAACAATAGGAACAATTGAAAGTGCAGTTACATATAACCAGTGAACAGCATCCATTTCTACTACACCAAAGATATTTCTTAAAACAGGAATAAGTAATACAGCCATCATTAACAAAGCAGAAGCAAGTATCGCCAGTATTAAGTTTTTATTACTTGCAAGACTTGTTCTAAAGGATGATAACTTATTTGAATGCAAGTTTCTTACATGGAACAATTGAGAAAAGGCAAGTACAGCGAAAGCCATTGTTTGACCAAGTACCTGTCCACCATCATTACATCCTATATAATAAGCTGCAAGTGATATTAGTCCAATTGTTGAACCTTGATAGACAATTCGCCAGATCATCCCTTTTGAGAAGAAACCTCTCTTTGGATCACGTGGTTTTCGTGTCATAACATCTTTTTGAGCCGGATCCATACTTAAGGCAAGTGCCGGAAGACTGTCAGTTACCAGATTTACCCATAATATGAGAATAGGTGATAATGGATTACCTAAATTAAGGATTGCAGCAATAAATATCAGCAGCACTTCACCCATATTGGCTGAAAGAAGGAACTGAATTACTTTGAGTATATTATCATAAATACGACGGCCCTCTTCTACCGCAGTTACTATAGTTGCAAAATTATCATCGGTAAGCACTACATCTGACGCATCCTTAGCTACTTCGGTACCAACTATTCCCATTGCTACACCTATATCTGCCTGTTTTAGTGCAGGTGCATCATTTACTCCATCACCGGTCATCGCAACAATATCACCATGACTTTGCCAGGCTTTTACTATTCGCACCTTATGCTCAGGGGCAACTCGTGCATACACTGAGTAATCGCGTACATTGCGAGTAAGCATCTCATCATCCGTTTCCTCTAAATCGCTGCCGGTAACAGCTTTGTCTCCCTCTTTAAATATACCTATCTCATCAGCAATTGCAATGGCAGTAACCTTATGATCGCCTGTAATCATTACAGGACGAATACCTGCAGTCTTGCATTTTTTTACAGCATCTACAACCTCAGGCCTTGCAGGGTCTATCATGCCAAGCAGACCGATAAAGATCAGATCGTTTTCAATATTTTCTGAATTTACATCTTCAGGAATCTCATCAATATCTTTATATGCTACTGAAAGTACTCGCAGAGCTGATTGCCCCATATTGGTGTTCTCTTTACGAATGGTCTCTATATCCTCTTTAGTAATTGGTCTTATATTACCATGTATAAGAATTCGTGTAGTCACATCAAGTACTTCATCCAATCCACCTTTAACATTTACACGATAAGCATCATTTTCCATCCTGTTTATGGTAGTCATCCTTTTCCTCTCTGAATCAAAAGGTACTTCGCTGATTCTGGGGAATTTTTTTTCTATTTCATTTTTATTGACACCTAGTTTAAGTGCAATATCAACTATAGCTGTTTCAGTAGGATCTCCGGATAGTTCATGATCTCCATTAGGTAAAATTTTAAGATGCGAGTCGGTGCACAAAAGTGAGCTATGCAGTAAGATATTTTCATCATCATCCAGTTCTTCCGGAAGAGGCAGGTTTCTAAAATTAATTTTATTGCCACCTGCCCAGCCTTCAACAACTGTCATTTTGTTCTGTGTAAGAGTTCCGGTTTTATCTGAGCAGATTACAGTAGTACTACCAAGAGTTTCAACAGACGGTAAAGTACGTACTATCGCATTCTTTTTAACCAGTCGCTGTACTCCAATTGCCAGAACAATTGTGGACACAATTTGAAGACCTTCGGGAATGGCTGCCACTGCAAGGCTAACTGACATCATTAGCATTTCTAACCAATGATTACCATATATAATACCAATTACAAATATTACTGTACAGATAATCAGAGCAACATACCCTAAAACTTTTCCAAGCTGGCCAAGTCGTTTACTCATAGGTGTTTCTGTTGCCTCCGTGGATTGTAGCATATTAGCAATCTTTCCAACTTCGGTATTCATTCCGGTGCCTACTATTACTCCTCTTCCGCGACCATAAGTGACTATACTGGTTGAGAATGCCATGTTTGTTCTGTCACCCAGAGTTATATCACTACCTTCAAGTGTGGATTCAATCTTATCAACCGGAACTGACTCTCCCGTAAGAGCAGATTCCTGCACTTTTAAGTTGAATGCTTCAATAAGTCTCATATCAGCGGGAATAATATCTCCTGTATCAAGGACTACAATGTCACCTGGTACAATTTCTGTGGAATCTATCTCTTCAATCTGTCCCTCTCGCATAACTTTTGTGCGTGGAGAACTCATTTTATTTAATGCCTCTAATGAAGTTTGTGCTTTTCTCTCTTCTACTGTACCAATTATTGCATTAAGTAACAATATTGCAATTATAACAAAAGATTCTACAAGCCCTTCTCCTTCCATAACCCCAATCACTCCTGACACAATAGCTGCTATAAGTAATATAGCCACCATACTGCTTTTGAACTGTTCAAGAAAAACTGAAAGTAATGATTTTTGTTTTTTTGAAGCTAATTTATTGAGACCATATTTTTCTCTGCGTTTTTCTATTTCTGTTTCTGAAAGCCCCATTTCAGGATTAACTCCGAACTTTTGTAATACCTCTTCAGCTGATTGGGTATAAAATTGTTCCATCTGTATTAATTTTAATTTTTATACTACTGATTTTGATGACAAAAATGGTCTGTCACATGAAATTGGTTCCACATTTTCTCAAAGTACAATATGATAAACAATATGATTATAACAGTAGTTTAGATGTTCATTTATTTAACATTTAGACACATTTTATAACAGAGTATATGTTATATAACATAAGGGCAACATTTTTCTTTGTCACTCGTTTTGTATAAATTGCAGGTCCAATAAATAAAGTTATGACTTTGCCGGTCTTAATAGACGCAAAGTCTTTTTTAATACTAAATATCTAACTAAAAACAGAGAATTGGAAAAACTAATAAACTGACAAACATAGACCTGAGATCAATTAATCATTTAAATTTATTGAATTACTTTGAATACAATTTGAATAATCTAATTAATTAAAATATTTTCTTATCATGAAAGTTTACAAAACAAACGAAATTAAAAACATAGCCCTGATTGGAAATTCAGGGTCAGGTAAGACCACTTTCGCTGAAGCAATGCTTTTCGAGAGTGGTCTGATAAGACGCCGCGGTACAATAGAAGGAAAAAACACAGTAAGTGATTATTTTCCGGTTGAAAAGGAGTACGAATACTCTGTATTCCCATCTGTAATTTCATATGAATGGAAGGATAAATTGATGAACTTCATTGACTGTCCGGGTTCAGACGATTTTGTTGGTGGTGTTGTTACCGCTCTTAATGTTACAGATTTGGCTTTAATGCTTATTGATGCAGCAGATGGCGTGGAAGTTGGAACTATAAACCAGTTTCGTTATGTTGATGAACTAAAGAAGCCTGCTGTAATACTTGTTAACGGAATGGACCATGAAAAAGCTGATTATGAAAACACATTATCCAGCCTGAAAGAAGTATATGGAAATAAAATTGTTCCTGTTCAATATCCAATTGGTAATGGAGCAGCATTTAATGGCATCATTGATGTTCTGAAACAGAAGTATTACCATTGGGAACCGGGAGCCACTGCACCTGCAGTACTTGAAATACCAGAAAACGAAAAAGAAAGAGCTGCAGAATATTATCAGGTTCTATTGGAAGCTGCAGCAGAAAATGATGAAGGACTGATGGAGAAATTCTTCGATCAGGGAACTTTAACAGAAGAAGAGATGCGTGACGGTATACATAAAGGTATGCTAAATCACAGTTTGTACCCGGTTTTTTGCGCTTCTGCAGAAAAAAATATGGCTGTTCATCGCATAATGAATTTCCTGAGTATGGTTGCTCCATCTCCAGATGATATGCCTGCACCTAAGAACTCAGATGGTGTGGAGGTTGCTCCGGACTCTTCTGCTCCTACAAGTCTGTTTTTCTTTAAAACCACCGTTGAACCTCATATTGGAGAAGTAAGTTACTTCAAGGTTATGTCGGGAGTAGTTAAAGAAGGAGATGATTTTACAAACACAAACCGTCAGTCAAAAGAGAGACTTGCACAGATTTTCACAGTTGCTGGACAAATGCGTAATAAAGCAGAACAGCTTCAAGCAGGAAGCATTGGTGTTGCTGTTAAACTTAAAGATGTACGCACTGGTAATACATTAAATGCTAAAGGATCTGATCATATATTCAACTTTATTAAATATCCGGAACCACGTTATAGAAGAGCTATAAGGGCGCTTAACGAATCGAATTCCGAGAAAATGAATGAAGCTCTGAATCGCATGCGTGAAGAGGATCCAACATGGATTGTAGAAATATCAAAAGAACTTAAACAGACAATTGTATCTGGACAGGGTGAGTTCCACCTTAAAACACTCAAATGGCGTATTGAAAACAATGATAAAATAGAAATTGAATTTCTTGAGCCAAAAATACCATATCGTGAAACTATAACAAAAGCTGCACGTGCTGACTATAGACACAAAAAACAGTCAGGTGGTGCCGGACAGTTTGGTGAAGTTCATCTTATTATTGAACCTTATACAGAAGGTATGCCATTACCTGAAATTTATAAATTCAATGGTCAGGAATTTAAGATTCAGAATAGAGATACACAAGTTATAAATCTTGACTGGGGTGGTAAACTTGTATTTGTAAATAGTATTGTTGGAGGTTCAATTGATGCAAGATTCATGCCTGCAATTTTAAAAGGAATCATGGGTAGAATGGAACAAGGTCCTCTGACAGGATCTTATGCCCGAGATGTCAGAGTAATTGTTTATGATGGTAAAATGCACCCGGTTGACTCAAATGAAATCTCTTTCATGCTTGCAGGTAGAAATGCATTCAGTACTGCCTTTAAAAACGCCTCACCTAAAATACTTGAACCAATATATAATGTAACAGTTTCTGTTCCCGGCGATTATATGGGTGATGTTATGAGTGACCTTCAAGGACGTCGTGCAATTATCATGGGTATGGAAAGTGAAAAGGGATTTGAAAAATTGAATGCTAAGGTTCCTTTAAAGGAGATGAACACCTATTCAACTTCATTAAGTTCTATTACCGGTGGTAGGGGTTCATTCTCAATGAAATTTGCAAGTTATGAGCTTGTTCCTTCAGATGTACAGGAAAAACTTCTTAAAGAGTACGAAGAACAGGAGAAGGAGGATTGATATTTTCATTTTAATGTGGTTATCTTTCTAAGATAAAAGCATTTTAATTTTATAAATAAAACAGGACGGCTCAATTGAGCCGTCCTGTTTATTTAATCAAATACCTCTATAAAAGAGCGTATCTATTTCCGGAATTTAGTTATTGGATATTTTTTCGTCCAGATTCCTTTTCAGAGCTTCCAGGAACTCACGTGTTGTTAACCATTTATCACGTGAAACTTCTGGTCCATGAACAAGCAACGCCAGATCCTTAGTCATTTGTCCCCCTTCTACAGTCTCTATACACACCTTTTCAAGCTTTTCACAAAAATCTATCAGTGGCTCATTGTTATCAAGTTTTCCTCGATGAGACAAGCCCCTCGTCCATGCAAAGATAGATGCAATTGGATTTGTACTTGTTTCCTTACCCTGCTGATGCTGACGATAGTGACGTGTTACAGTACCATGTGCAGCTTCTGCTTCAACAGTTTTACCGTCGGGTGTAATTAAAACAGAAGACATCATCCCTAGAGAGCCGAAACCTTGTGCAACAGTATCTGATTGCACATCTCCATCATAGTTTTTGCAAGCCCATACAAATCCTCCGTTCCATTTCATTGCCGATGCAACCATATCATCAATTAATCGATGTTCGTAGGTAAGTCCGGCCATTTCGAATTTTTCTTTGAATTCATTCTCATAAACCTCTTGAAAAATATCTTTGAAACGTCCATCATAAGCCTTAAGAATTGTATTCTTTGTGGACATATATAATGGATAATTCTCTTTTAGGGCTATTTGAAATGAAGATCTGGCGAAACCATAAATAGATTCATCAGTATTATACATTGCCATTGCAACGCCATCTCCCTTAAAGTCATATACTTCCCAAGTTTTAACTTCACCATTTTCTCCTGTAAAAGTCATAGTGAGCTTACCCCTTCCACTTATTACAGTGTCGGTAGCCCTATACTGATCTCCAAAAGCATGACGCCCAATTATAATTGGCTTTGTCCATCCCTGAACATATCTGGGAATATTTCTGCATATAATTGGTTCCCTGAAAACAGTACCTCCAACAATATTTCGGATTGTACCATTTGGAGACTTCCACATACTTTTTAGTCCAAACTCCTTTACTCTAGCCTCATCTGGAGTGATGGTGGCACACTTAATTCCTACATTATACTTTTTGATAGCCTCAGCAGCATCAATGGTCACTTTATCATCAGTGGCATCACGATGCTGAATACTTAAATCAAAATACTTTATATCTATATCTAAATAGGGTAATATAAGTTCCTCTTTAATAAATGACCAAATAATACGCGTCATTTCATCCCCATCCAGTTCAACAACTGGATTGTCTACTTTTATTTTCTGCATGTTTATTATCTACTTTCTCTCATTTATAGGTATGAAACCCTGTAATTCACGAACATTCTTATAGGCAGGACGAATTAATCTTTTACTGGAGAAGTTCATCTCTTCAATTCGGTGAGCCGACCACCCCACGATACGTGCCATTGCAAAAAGTGGAGTAAATACTTCTGTAGGTAATCCGATTGCATCATATACAAATCCTGAATAAAAATCTACGTTCACACAGACATTAGCCTTAGCATTGGACTTTTTTGACTCTCTGAATACTTCCACTATACGGTTCTCAATAAGTTCCATGAGAGCAAATTCTTTTTCGCGTCCCTTTTCCTTTGCCAGGTCTCTTGCCATCTCTTTCAGCAATCCTGTGCGTGGATCACTTATTGTGTAAACAGCGTGTCCTAAACCATATATTAGACCGGTTTTGTCAAAAGCTTCTTTCCTTAGAATCTTTCTTAAATACTCATCTACCTGATTAGCATCTTCCCAATCTGAGATATTTTTTTTCATATCCTCCAGCATACCCATCACTTTGACATTTGCACCGCCATGAAGCGGACCTTTTAATGATCCAATACCTGCAGCTATTGCAGAATAGGTGTCTGTTTCAGTTGAGCTTGTTACGCGTACAGAGAAAGTAGAGTTATTACCACCACCATGTTCTGCATGCAGAATTAATGCAAGGTCAAGTATTTTTATATCCAGCTCGGTATATTTGTTAGGTCCCTTCATCATAAAGAGGAAGTTCTCAGCTACCGACTTCTCGGGATGTGGAAGACGAACGTGCAAGGATCTACCACGAACATCATGTCTTAATACCTGATAAGCATAAGCGATTATAGTAGGGAACTTTGCAATTAGATTTATGGATTGATGTATAAGATTATTAGGTGATATATCATCGGGATTTTCATCATAGCAATATAATTCAAGAACACTTCTTGCAAGTATATTCATAATGTTTTTCCCTTGAAGAGCAAGAATATTCATTGTTGCCATATGATTCAGAGGCATTGTTTCAGCGATCAGGCTTTTTGTTGCCACTAACTCTTCCTTTAGAGGAAGACGTCCTGAAAGCAATAGAAAAATTGTCTCCTCGAATCCTAAGCGATTCTCTTTCTGAATACCTGCAACCAGCTCTTCTACATCCAACCCTCTGTAATATAGTTTACCCGGAATAGGTTTGAGTGAACCATCCTCCTGTCGTTCATAACCCACGACATCACCTATGCGTGTTAGGCCGGCAAGAACACCTGAATGATCTTCATTACGTAGTCCACGCTTAACACCCATTTTAGTAAATAGATTTTTATCTATGTTGCTGGTAAACGCAATTGAATCCGAAAGGATCTGTGTTAATTCTTCATTGTTCATATTTTATAAATTCTTTTTGTTTTGATTCTTTTTATTGTCTGCAGGTATTAATTACAGCTCCATTTTTTAACATTGGGAATACCTATTTTGTTTATCGATTCTGAAAAATTAAGTAATAATTATTTTAATATTTAAAGACCTGTTTAACTTATGACCAATTCTCATAAGTTCTCGATAACTTTATTTGAAAACTCGGAAGTAGATAATGGTTTCCCATTTTCCATGAACCTGGCCAGGTCGGGAGTACCATACCCATTCTCAAAAAGCTTTTCAAGTGATGATGTTATAAGCTTTCCTGACTCGCTCCAGCCCAAATGCTCTAGCATCATAACTCCTGACAAAAGCATTGAACATGGATTTGCTACATTTTTTCCAACAATATCAGGAGCTGTTCCATGAGTGGCTTCAAATATTGCATGCCCTGTAAGATAGTTTATATTTGCTCCGGGAGAAATTCCAATACCACCTACCATAGCAGCCAATTGATCTGATATATAGTCACCATTAAGGTTCAGAGTTGCAATAACAGAATATTCTTCAGGTTTTAAAAGAGTATTTTGCAGAAATGCATCAGCAATAACATCCTTTATGAAAACCTTTCCTGTGCTTACTGCTTCATTATACATCTCTACAGCTTTATTTAATCCTTTCTCAAGCTTAATCTGATTAAATCTGTGCTCTGTAAATGTCTGGTCAGGAAACTCACGTTCAGCCAGATCATATCCCCACTTCTTAAATCCTCCTTCTGTAAATTTCATAATATTCCCCTTATGAACCAGCGTTACAGAGGGCAGCCTGTTTTTAATTGCATATTCTATAGATGCGCGAACAAGACGCTCTGTACCCTCACGTGACACAGGCTTTACCCCAAATGATGAACTTTCAGGGAATCGAATCTTATTGACACCCATTTCATTTTTGAGAAAACTCAGGAACTTTTTTGCTTCTGCTGTACCTGCCGCCCACTCAATACCTGCATATATATCTTCTGTATTTTCCCTGAATATTGTTACACTAACCTTTTCAGGATGCAGCAATGGAGTCACCACTCCTTTAAACCATCGAACAGGTCGCAAACAAACATATAGGTCCAGTTCCTGTCTTAAAGCTACATTTAAAGATCTGATACCTTCACCAACAGGAGTAGTTAGCGGACCTTTTATTCCAATCTTGTTTACACGAAAAGCCTCAATAGTTTCATCCGGAAGCCAGGTACCTATTTCATTAAATGCTTTCTCACCTGCAAGAACTTCGATCCATTCTATTTTCCTTTTGTTGCCATAAGACTTTTCAACAGCAGCATCAATTATCTTTTTTACGAAAGGAGTAATCTCTTTACCTATACCATCACCTTCAATATAAGGTATAACCGGATTATCTGCTGCAATAAGTTCATCCACCTCTTTTGATAACTTCATTTAGATTTTATTTCTGATTAGACAACTACTTCATAGCATTTAATGCACTTCCTGCTTTGAACCACTCAACCTGTTGCTCATTGTAAGTGTGTGAAACCTCGAAAGTATCAATTGTTCCATCTGCATGAAGAAGCTGTACAGTCAGGTTTCTGTCAGGAGCAAAATCTTTAAGTCCTAAGATGGATATCTTATCTCTTTCCTGTACTTTATTGTAATCATCATTATTTACAAATGTTAGTGCAAGCATTCCTTGTTTTTTAAGGTTAGTCTCATGTATTCTGGCAAATGATTTTACAAGAATTACCTTAACATTAAGATGTCTTGGCTCCATTGCCGCATGTTCCCTGCTTGATCCTTCGCCATAGTTTTCTTCAGCTACAACAATTGATCCAACTCCACGTGATTTAAATTTACGTGCCAGAGCAGGAACATTTATATATTCGTTGGTTTCTGGGTCCAATACTGCATTAGTCTTATCATTAAAAGCATTAACAGCACCTATAAGCATATTGTCAGAAATATTATCCAGATGACCTCTGAAACGGAGCCATGGACCTGCCATTGATATATGGTCAGTAGTACATTTACCTTTAACTTTTATAAGCAGAGGTAGATTAGTTAAATCCTCTCCATCCCATGCAGGAAACGGTTCAAGCTTCTGAAGACGATTAGAATTTGGGTCGATAGAAATCTGAACTTCACTACCGTTTAAAGCAGGTTCAATGTACCCCGCATCCTTAACTTCATACCCATTTGGTGGCATCTCAAATCCTGTAGGCTCTTTTAGTTTTACCTCCTTACCATACTCATTAATCAGAGTATCAGTCAAAGGGTTAAAACATAAATCACCAGCAATTGTAAGTGCAGCTACAAGTTCAGGTGAAGTAACAAATGCATGCGTATTTGGATTTCCATCATTCCTTTTTGCAAAGTTTCTGTTAAATGAAGTTACTATAGAGTTCTTTCTATCATTAGCATCTTCACGCTTCCATTGTCCGATACATGGACCGCAAGCATTTGCGATAATTGTTGCACCTGCATCTTCGAACACCTGTAAAATACCATCACGTTCAGCAGTATATCGTATCTGTTCAGAACCTGGATTAATTAAGAACTGCGCTTTAACCGGCACATGATCTTCACCTGCCTGCTTAACAATTGAAACAGCCCTGGTAAGGTCCTCATACGATGAGTTTGTACATGATCCAATCAAACCCACTTCCATTTTACGTGGCCAATTGTTCTTTCTGACAGCCTCTCCAAATTCAGATATAGTATATGCCGCATCAGGAGTAAATGGTCCGTTTATATGTGGTTCAAGTTCTGAAAGATTAATCTCAATAAGCTGATCATAATACATTTCTGGATTATCAACTACTTCCTGGTCTGGCTGCAGATGCTCCATAATTTTACGTGCTTCATCAGCAACTTCTTTACGTGAAGTTTGCTCTAAGTAGTCGGCCGACTTATCATCAAAAGGAAATATTGATGTAGTAGCACCTACTTCAGCTCCCATATTACAGATTGTTCCTTTTCCTGTTGCAGAAAGTGTTTTTGCACCCTCTCCGAAGTATTCTATCACTGCATTTGTTCCACCTTTGACAGTCAAAATACCAGCCACTTTCAGTATTACATCTTTTGGGGCACTCCATCCTGAAAGTTTGCCTGTAAGCTTAACACCAATTATCTTAGGCATTTTCAGTTCCCATGGTAACCCTGCCATTACATCAACAGCATCCGCACCTCCTACACCAATAGCAATCATTCCCAGTCCTCCTGCATTTGGGGTATGTGAATCAGTTCCAATCATCATACCACCCGGAAATGCGTAGTTTTCCAGAACTACCTGATGAATTATACCGGCTCCCGGTTTCCAAAAACCAATTCCGTACTTATTAGATACATCACGAAGGAATTCATACACTTCTCTATTGGTAATATTTGCTGTTTCAAGGTCTGCTTCAGCATTCTTATAGGCCTGTATCAAGTGGTCACAGTGAACTGTGGAAGGAACAGCAACTTTAGTGCGACCAGAATTCATTAACTGTAGTAGTGCCATTTGTGCTGTAGCATCCTGCATTGCTACCCTATCTGGTGCAAAATTCACATAATCACCTGCGCGTTTATAGTTTTTAATTGGAACACCATCAGAAAGATGAGTCAATAAAACTTTCTCTGTTAGAGTTAAAGGTCTCTGCAAAGCTTCTCTTACCTGTTTTATCTTTTCAGGCAGTTGCTCGTATACTTTACGAATAATGTCAATATCAAAAATCATACGGATTAGAGTATTAAAATATTTTAAATAATAAGTTTATCGAGATAATGTTTGACTTTTTAACAAAATAGTATGGGAAAAGTTCGTATGAAAAGAGGGTTATATCATTTAAAAGTACCGCATTGACAGTGTCTATCAAAATGAATCACGGCATTGATTTTTAATAAACCTACATTAACAACCCTAGCACTCATTATGTTCAATAATATTTTTAATAATCACGAAAATAATCTGTAACTTTGCTGTTCAATAAGAAACAGGGTTAAGTAAGGATCTATTTTACTTTACTTCATGATAGAGCACGAAGGAATTATCGAAAAAATCAGCGGAGATCAAATAACCGTTCGAATTATACAAAAGTCGGCATGCAGTGCGTGCCATGCCAAAGGTGCATGTATGGCAGCCGATTCTAAAGAAAAAATCGTTAGCATTTCAGATTCTTCAGGTCGGTTCAACGAAAAAGAACTGGTGATTATTGAAGGAAAGAAATCAATCGGTTATAATGCAATACTATGGGCATTTGTAATACCGCTCATTATTTTAATCTCAATTCTGGTAATTTCATTAAACAATTTAAAGCTTAGTGAAATTGAAGCAGCATTAAGCTCAATAGCTGCACTTATCCCCTATTACTTTATCCTGTATCTGTTAAGGAACAAAATGGCGAATTCGTTTAAATTCAGTATTAAAAAAACAAATTAATAATATGAGTGTATTACTAACTGCCGTTGCAACACTTGGAGCCATAGGCGCAGGAAGCGCTGCGATACTCTACATGGTGGGGCAAAAATTTAAAGTAGAAGAGGATCCTCGCATACAGGAGGTACAGGACTCTTTACCTGCAGCCAACTGTGGTGGTTGTGGTTTTCCCGGATGTGCATCATTTGCTGCTGCATGCGTGAAAGCTGAAACTATGGACAATCTTTATTGTCCTGTTGGAGGTCAAAATACAATGGATCGGGTTGCTGAGATACTAGGAAGAAAAGCACCTGTTACTGTTAAAAAAATAGCTGTCGTAAGATGTAGCGGAACCTGTGAAAGTCGTCCTCGTACAAATATTTATGATGGCGTTTCTAACTGTACAATTGCAGCTGCTCTTTATGGGGGAGATACAGGTTGTTCTTTCGGGTGTCTGGGAATGGGAGACTGTGTTGAGTCATGTACATTTGATGCTATTCACATAAATCCCGAAACCATGCTTCCGGAAGTAGTAGAAGATAAATGTACTGCCTGCGGAGCATGTGTAAAAGCCTGTCCTAAAGATATAATTGAGTTAAGGAAACAAGGACCTAAATCACGCCGTATATATGTAAGCTGTGTGAATGAAGAAAAAGGAGGCATTGCCAGAAAATCCTGTGAGGTAGCCTGTATAGGCTGTACAAAATGCCAGCAGGTATGTCCTTTTGAGGCAATTACAATTGAAAACAACCTTGCTTATATTATAGATGACAAATGCCGTCTATGCCGCAAATGTGTACCTGTTTGTCCTACAAATTCTATTCTGGAACTCAACTTTCCTCCAAAAAAAGAGAAACCTGGAACACAATTAGAAGAAGCGGTAGCAATCAAATCTTAATCTTTATCTGTAAGAAATAAACTATATGTTAAAAACATTCAGAATTGGCGGTATTCACCCTAAAGAGAATAAGATATCGGCAGGAAAATCAATACAAGAAATTGAAATTCCTGAACAGGTGATTATACCATTATCTCAACACATAGGAGCTCCTTGCCAGCCTATTGTAAAAAAAGGAGATAAAGTCAAAGTAGGAACTCAAATAGGTAAATCGGTAGGATATGTATCAGCAAATATCCACTCACCAGTTTCCGGGACTGTATTAAAAATAGATAAAGCTCTCGACTCAAGCGGATATAGAAGAGATGCAATCTATATTAAAACGGAGGGTGATGAATGGGAAGACTCAATTGATACAAGTAGTAATTTAATAAGAGAATTAAGTTTATCTTCGGAAGAAATACTTGATAAAATATCAAAAGCCGGAATAGTTGGAATGGGTGGTGCAACTTTCCCAACACATGTAAAACTCACACCTCCACCGGGAACAAAACCTGAAATATTAATTGTAAACGGGGTTGAATGTGAGCCTTACCTCACTTCGGATCATGCATTAATGCTTGAAAAAACTGAAGAGATTTTAGTTGGCACAACAATCGTAATGAAGGCATTAAAAGTTAGCAAAGCAATTATTGGAATTGAGAATAACAAAAAAGATGCTATTTCACGATTCAGACAACTGGTCAAATCATATCCCAATATTTCTGTAGAAGCACTTAAAGTACAATATCCCCAGGGTGGTGAAAAACAGCTTATTGATGCTTTAATTGGCAGACAAGTTCCTAGTGGAGCTTTACCAATATCTGTTGGAGCTGTTGTGCAAAATGTTGGAAGTATTTACGCAATATATGAGGCAGTACAAAAAAACAAACCACTTGTAGACCGAGTTGTTACCGTAACAGGTAATGATGTAAAGCAACCGATGAACATATTGTCCAGAATAGGAGTACCACTAAGTAATCTTATTGATAAAGCGGGCGGATTGCCTGAATCAACTGGAAAAATAGTCAGTGGCGGACCAATGATGGGCAAAGCGATTGCAAGTGTAGATATTCCTGTAACTAAAGGTACTTCAGGAATTTTAATAATCCCTACCCTTGAAGCTAAGCGTGAGGCTATGAGAGACTGCATACGCTGTACAAAATGTATTAGTGTATGCCCTATGGGACTCAATCCTACATTACTTATGAATCTTACTGAGTATGAGGTATGGGATCGTGCGGAATCAAATTATATCACTGATTGTATAGAGTGTGGATCATGCAGTTACACTTGTCCTTCACATCGCCCTCTGCTTGATTACATTAAATTGGGTAAAGGCAAAGTAAATACAATTATCAGAGCAAGAAAAAATTAAAGCATATTAATAGTAGGATATGGAAAACAAATTAATTGTCTCGCCATCACCACATGTGCATAGCGGCGACAGTATTGAAAAAAACATGTATCATGTTCTCATTGCGTTGATTCCAGCGTTTTTGATAGCATTATACGTTTTCAGATTAGATGCACTTCTAATCACACTCTTTTCAGTTATATTTTGTGTTGGATTTGAATATCTCATCATGAAATACATTATGAAGAGAAAGCCAACCGTTTTAGATGGCTCAGCTATAATAACAGGCGTATTACTTGCATTTAATGTACCTTCAAACTTGCCTATATGGATTTTGGCAATCGGATGTTTATTCGCCATTGGGGTAGTTAAACTATCGTTTGGAGGATTAGGTAACAACATTTTTAATCCCGCTATAGCAGGACGTATATTTCTATTGATCTCATTCCCTGCTCAGATGACAACCTGGCCATCAGCAATGGTTAGATCAACAACTGATGCAGTAAGTTCTGCTACAGTTCTAAGCAATATAAAGTATCAACCTGAATTGTTGCCAGCATTACAGGATATGTTTCTTGGTTTTGAAGCTGGTTCTCTTGGAGAGATGAGTGTTGTTGCCATATTAATTGGTCTGATCTATCTTCTCTGGAAAAGGGTTATTACATGGCATATCCCAATTTCGATACTGGCTACTGTGGCATTGTTCACCGGTATTATATATATTTTTAACCCTATTGCCTTATACAATCCTTTAATACATCTCTTTTCTGGTGGTCTTATGCTGGGTGCTGTTTTTATGGCAACCGACTATGTGACATCACCTATGACCAAAAAGGGTATGATTATCTTTGGTTGCGGTATCGGAGTAATAACAGTTGCTATTCGTCTATGGGGAGCATATCCCGAAGGTGTATCATTTGCAATTCTCCTTATGAATGCGTTTACACCATTAATTAATAATTATACATCACCTAAAAGATTCGGGGAGGTAGTAAAAAATGGCTAAATTAAAATCGACTTTTAAGAATATGTTTCTTTCGCTTTTTTTGATCTGTCTTACAGTAGCTATTCTACTTGCACAGGTTAATAAGCTGACAGCTGAACCTATAGCAGCAGCAAAGGCGATGAAATTACAGAACGCAATTGGAGTAGTGGTTCCGGAATTTGACAACAACCCGGTTGAAGAAGCTTATTTAATGGCTGATGGGAGCGGTGATTCACTTCTTGTTTACCCTGCAAAAAAAGGTGATGAAATAGTTGGATACGCTATAAATAGTAATGCATCAGGCTTTGGCGGTGAAATTCAAATTATTGTAGGCTTTGATAATAAAGATAAGATTTTAAACTACGCTATACTGCAACATGCCGAAACACCAGGATTAGGATCAAAAATGGATGTATGGTTTAAAGATTCTGCGAAACCGTCTCAATCAATTATTAACAGAAACCTTTCGGAAGGGTTATTATCTGTTTCAAAAGATGGAGGCGAAATTGATGCTATTACAGCTTCAACTATAACCTCCAGAGCATTTTTAGAAGCAGTAAACAGAGCATATACTGCATATACAAATAGTAATGTAGATACTACTACCGGTGCTACAGATAGTACATGGGATAATGAAAATAATTCTACTGAAGAAGTCGAACTAACAGAGGAGGAAATAAGCAATGAATAAAAACTTTAATGTGCTGCTTAACGGAATAATAAAAGAGAACCCGATAACCGTTCTGCTGCTCGGTATGTGTCCAACTTTGGCAACAACAAGCTCTGCAATAAACGGTATGAGTATGGGTTTGGCTACAATGTTTGTATTAATATGCTCAAATGCAGTTATTTCGATGCTGAAGAATATGATTCCAGATATGGTCAGAATCCCGGCATTTATAGTTGTTATTGCGACATTTGTTACTGTTATCGAGATGATTATGAATGCTTATGTACCAGCATTGGCAGAAAGTCTCGGAATATTTTTACCACTTATAGTAGTAAACTGTATTGTATTAGGAAGGGCTGAATCTTTTGCTGCAAAAAACAGTGTAGTTTCATCAATCTTCGATGGAGCCGGTATGGGTTTGGGATTTACACTTTCACTAACAATATTGGGATCAGTTAGAGAACTTTTAGGTGCCGGTACAATTTTTTCTTTTAATATATATCCTGAACATTTCGGATCACTATTATTTATTCTCGCACCTGGTGCATTTATTGTTCTGGGTTATATGATATCTATTTTCAATAGTATCCAGAGGAAAAGACAAACAAACTAATAATCAATTATTATGGAACTTATAGGAATTATAATAGTAGCAATTTTTGTAAATAACGTAGTATTTGCACAGTTTTTGGGTATATGCCCATTTCTTGGTGTGTCTAAGAAAGTGGATACAGCAATAGGTATGGGAGTGGCTGTAATGTTCGTTTTAACAATTTCAACAATTGTTACTTATCTTATTCAAAAAGGAATTTTGGAGCCATTTAATCTGCAATATCTGCAAACAATATCATTTATACTTGTAATTGCATCATTAGTACAAATGGTTGAAATTGTACTAAAAAAAACATCTCCTGCTCTGTATGAAGCATTGGGGGTATTTCTTCCGCTGATTACTACTAACTGTGTGATTCTGGGTGTTGCTATACTTGTAATACAAAAAGATTTCAACTTGCTTGAATCTGTGATATATGCTGTAGCCACAGCTATTGGTTATGCAATTGCTATTATAATATTCTCAAGTATTCGTGAACAGCTAGCATTAACAAAAGTACCAAAAGCAATGAAAGATATCCCAATTGCTTTAATTACTGCTGGTATAATTGCAATGGCTTTTATGGGATTTTCTGGTATCGATCAGGTATTTTAAACTTTATAAGAAGGTAATAAACAAACTAATTTAAAGCTGTCATAGTTTATTTGACAGCTTTTTTTATCAAACAGAATAGAAACATAATATTTAATTGAGATATTGTTAAACCATTATTTTGAATTTTTGTCTTAATGTTAAATTAAAGAAGTTCCACTTATTAAAGATTACGGATATGAAAGCAAAAGCATTAAAACACCAGATCACTCTAGCAATACTAACCTTGCTGTTAACATCATGTTTCTCAACAAGAGAAGTATACTCTCAAGGATATGGTGATTACTACGAGGATGAGTATTATTACGCCGATTATGATCGCGTAGGGGTGAATTTCAATGTGTTCTACAATGAACTCAGACCTCATGGCAGATGGATAAATAACGGTCGCTACGGTCGCGTATGGGTTCCTAACGTGGGCAGAAACTTTCATCCGTATGCCACAAATGGTTACTGGGTAATGACAGATTATGGCAATACCTGGGTATCAGATTACTCTTGGGGATGGGCTCCATTCCACTACGGTCGCTGGTACTATGATGACTTTTATGGATGGGCCTGGGTACCCGGATATGAGTGGGCACCTGCCTGGGTAAGCTGGAGAAGTGGAGGTGGATACTATGGCTGGGCACCAATGGGACCCGGGATCAATATAAACATAAATATAAATATCCCTGGAAGCTACTGGACTTTCCTTCCTCACAAATATATGTATCACCGCAATATGAAAAGATATTATAACAGATACAGTCCGGCAATTTATAACAAAACAACTATAATCAACAATACATATATCTATAACGATAATCGTTATTATAGTGGCCCAACAGTCAGAGAATATGAGCAGACAACAGGCAGAAAAGCAACTGTTATGAGATTAGAGAGTACAGATAATCGCTCAGCAAGAAACACAAGAGTTAGTAACAATACAGTAAGCGTTTATCGTCCTGAGAGTGGTGCCAGCAGGAATACTAACAGGACCTCTACCATTAATTCTACAGATAGAAGCTCTTCTACTAACAGAAACTCAACTATTGACTCTAACAACAGAAGCTCTTCTACAAACAGAAATGCAACTGTAAATCCTGCAAACAGAAGTACTACTACAAACAGAAATGCAACTGCCGAACCGGCTAACAGAAATACAACCACTAACAGAAGCTCAACCGCTGAACCGGCTAATAGAAGCACTTCAACTAACAGGAGTTCAACAGTAAATTCTGAAAGTACTAATAACAGTAATAACAATACAAGAGTAAGCCCATCAAGAACTACATCAAGCAATAGAACTTCAACTGCAGGATCTCAAAGTTCAACCAGCAGTAATAGCAGAAGTACTACTGTAAGATCAAGTTCATCATCAACAAATAACAGGAGCAGCTCTTCAGGATCTGGAAATTCAAATAGCAGAAATACAGAAACTAGTAGCAGAAGCTCTTCAGGACGCAGATAATTTTTTCAGAATGTGCTTTCAATTTAAAGGCCGAACAGTTCATTGTTCGGCCTTTTTTTATTCGATTATTCAAGATTATTTCCTAGTCTATCCATCGTTTAGTTAATTCTCCATACTCATCAATACGACGATCACGGAAGAATGGCCACCAGCGTCTTACATTCTCTGTTCTTTTTTTATCGATCTCAACAATATGGGTAATCTCATTTTCATCTGCTTTGAATATAAACTCTCCCTGAGGACCGCAAATAAAACTATTACCCCAAAACTGAATACCATTTGTCTGACCTGATGGATCGGTCTCATGACCTGTACGATTTACAGAGATAACCGGAACTCCATTAGCAATTGCATGTCCGCGCTGTACTGTGATCCATGCCTCCAGCTGACGTTGCTTCTCTTCATCACTGTCAGATGACTCCCATCCTATTGCAGTAGGATAAATCAGCACTTCAGCACCCGACAATGCCATCATACGTGCAGCTTCAGGATACCATTGATCCCAACAAACCAGTACACCTAATCGTCCGACAGAAGTATCAATTGGATTAAAGCCCAAATCACCTGGTGTGAAGTAGAACTTTTCATAATAGGCAGGATCATCCGGAATATGCATTTTACGGTATATTCCTGCAATAGATCCATCCTTTTCCATTACTACAGCAGTATTATGATATAGTCCGGCTGCTCTTTTCTCAAAGAGCGATAAAACAATTACAACACCTAACTCCTTAGCCAACTCACCAAAAGTATAAGTTGAATGACCCGGAATTGTTTCTGCCTGATCAAACACTTCAGTATCTTCAGTCTGGCAGAAATAAAGCCCGTTATGAAGCTCTTGCATCACAATCAGCTCTGCACCGCCATTTGCAAGTTGTCTTATTTTCTCTTTTAATTTATGGATATTGTCTGTTATATCAGCACTGTTTGCCTGTTGAATTATTCCAACCTTCATAATAAATTATATTAAGATGAAATTTCTAATTATATACCTTAATAGTCAACATTAAAATTACTCTCAATGTTTTCACGTAGCTCACAGATTAAAAACTATAGTATATATGTTTATAAAAAACCCTCCGGAAACTGCATTGTCAAGCAATGAAGAGACCCATGCTGCTTTATAAACGGACGGCTATCAATACCAACAATATCACGATCAGGGAACACTTGTTGCAATAACTCTATAGCAACCTGATCTTTGGATGAACCGTATATAGGGACCAAAACAGCTTCATTTAAAATTATAAAGTTGGCATATGTGGCAGGTAAACGTCCACTGTCTCCATATAAAGCATCAGTCATAGGCATTGCAACAAGATTATACTTTTCACCTGTAATAGTAACAAATGATTTGAGTTCATCCTCCATTGCTTTAAGTTCAGTATAATGCTCATCTGTAACATCTTCACATTTTACATAGGCAATAGTATTCTCATTACAAAAACGCGCAAGAGTATCAACATGACTATCTGTATCGTCACCCGCAAGATATCCATGATTTAGCCACAAGATTCTTTCAGCACCGAGAGTTTTTTTAAGATAATCCTCAATCTGATCCTTAGACATAGGCTGATTGCGATTTGGAGCTAAAAGGCATTGTGAAGTTGTTAATATTGTACCTTTACCGTCAGATTCAATCGATCCACCCTCCAGTATAAAGTTTAGGTTATTCTGATAACTTACTGACTCATTAAACAATGAATTCTCAAATAATCTGCTCGTAATCTGATTATCAAAGTTTGATGCAAACTTTAGCCCCCAGCCATTAAATCCAAAATCAAGCAATACTGGTTTACCTTCTACAAATACTGAAATTGCACCATGATCACGTGCCCATGTATCATTGCTGTCAACCTCAGTATAGATTAAATTAGCCAGTTCATCTTCTGTAAAATGATCTTTTATATTATATCCACGAGGAATAACAATCAGAAGCTTTTCTCTCTTTAGAATTTCTTTTGATAACGTGATATAGCTTAAAGTCACCTCTTCAAGGACATCAGCCCAGTCGGTACCTGAGTGAGGCCATGTGATCTGTATACAACTTTGAGGTGACCACTCAGCCGGATAATAAATCTGAAGCATGCTATTACCCCTCCATATTACCACGAACGATACCGCGGCTGGACAAACGAATAAAGTCCAAAATCATCTTTCGTTCTTCACTTTCTGGAATTTCACTGTCAATTTTGTCAGTTGCCTGGGATACATTTAAGCCTGACTGATAAATAAATCTGTACATCTCCTGTATAGAATTGATTTTTTCGCTGGTATAACCTCTACGTCGAAGACCTACAACATTTAATCCAACATATACAATCGGCTCTCTTCCAACCATGACAAATGGCGGAATATCTTTAGATATTTTTGATCCCCCCTGAATCATAGTATGTGCCCCGATTCGAGAGAACTGATGAACAAGAGTGCCTCCGCTAAGAATTGCATAATCATCAATTTCTACTTCACCGGCCAGTTGGGTAGAGTTGCCAATAATAATATTATTCTGTAGGACACAATCGTGTGCCACATGACTATATGCCATTAGAAGACAATCTTTTCCAACCTTGGTAAAACCTTTGGATGCTGTACCTCTGTTAACAGTTGCACACTCCCTTACAGTAGTGTTATCTCCAATTTCAGCAGTTGTATCTTCACCCTGGAACTTTAAATCTTGTGGTATACCTGCAATAGTAGCATGTGGGAATATTGTACAGTTTTTACCTATTCTTGAACCATATAGCACTGTTGCATGAGACATTATTCGTGTTCCATCACCTATCTCAGTGTTTTGATCTACAAATGCAAATGCTTCTACGACAACATTGTCTCCTAGTTTGGCTTCCGGATGTACAAATGCCAAATTCGAAATACTATTCATAAATATGGAAATTTTTTATTACTTATTTTTCACTATCTGAGCTGTAAAATCAGCCTCCGATATAACTTTATCTCCAATGAAAGCAAGACCTCGCATGGTTGCGATTCCTCTTCTTACCTCACTTGACAGCTCTACACGGAAAATTAAAGTATCTCCGGGAACTACCTTATGTCTGAATTTGACATTGTCTATTTTTAGAAAGTATGTAGAGTATCTTTCCGGTTCGTCTAACTTAGAAAGAACAAGCAATCCACCTGTTTGAGCCATTGCCTCAACCTGCAGCACTCCCGGCATAACCGGTTCCTGTGGAAAATGACCTGTAAAAAATGGCTCATTACTTGTGATATTCTTAACACCTACAATAAATTTATCTGTAACCTGTATGATTTTATCAACCATCAGGAATGGATATCTGTGCGGAAGCAACTCCCTGATTTTGATATTATCCATAACCGGCTCGGCATTGGGATCATAGATAGGAGGCTGAACCTCATTAAGTTTTATATCCTTTCTGATAAGCCTGGCCAGCTGATTATTTATTTTATGTCCAGGGCGATATGCAATCAGACGTCCCATAATAGGTTTACCAATCAATGCCATATCTCCTATGATATCCAGCAGCTTATGGCGTGCTGGTTCATTCGGGAATACTAACTCTCTGGTATTAAGATAGCCAAGCTCCTTAGCATCCTGACGAGGCACATTAAGTTCATCTGCAATTACATCAAGTTCGTTTTGAGGGAGCTCTCGTTCGTAAATTACAACAGCGTTATCAAGGTTGCCTCCTTTAATAAGACCAGCTTCACGTAATTTTTGTATTTCCCTTACAAAAACAAATGTGCGTGAAGGTGCAATATCTGTTTCAAAGTCGGTCACATTATCCATTGTTGCCGACTGATTAGGGATATATTGTGAGTCGAACTCAATGAATGAGTTGATACAGAAAGAATCATCCGGTAAAAGTGTCAGCTTTGAACCTGTTTCAGGGTCAGACACTTCAATCTTTTTTCTGACGATATAGTAATCTTTATCCTTTTCCTGTTCAACTATGCCAGCTTTTTTAATTGCTTTAACATATTCAATTGAGCTGCCATCAAGGATCGGAAATTCTGATGCATTTACCTCGATGAGGCAATTATCAATTCCTAAGGCATATAATGCAGCCATACCATGCTCAATAGTACTGACAGTAACATTGTTCTTACCTATGACAGTACCTCTCTGGGTATTTATAACATTTTCTGCTAATGCCTCTATTATTGGTTGATCTTCAAGATCAATTCTCTTTATCTTAACACCATGGTCTTCCGGTGCAGGGTTGAAAGTGACTACAATATCTAAACCTGTATGTAATCCTATACCCTTCAGGGTGAAGCTGTTTTGTAATGTTTGTTGTCTCACAATCTTTAAAATATTTTTTTCACAATACGGCAATATCTGTGCAAATATACAACCAAATGCACAAATTACCGCTACAATATTTGAAATGTTTATAAATCAGACTTAAAACGATTGTTTAGTCGATCTGTTGTAACCTGTTTTTCAGTTCTGCCACCTCTTTTTCAAGCGCATTGAGCTGCTTGTACATATCCGGAAGTTTGGGAATGATGATACTGGATTTAAAAAAGTTCTTAACAGGAAAAGCCGGAGATCCCATTATTTCAGAACCCTCTTTGGTGTTGCTTATAATACCTGACTGAGCACCTATCTGACTATTTTTACCAATGGTAATATGTCCACCTATACCAACCTGTCCGCCTAAAACAGAATTCTCTCCAATTTTTGCTGATCCTGCAATTCCGACCTGAGCTGCCATTGCAGTATTTTCTCCGATCTCGCAGTTATGAGCAATCTGAATCAGGTTATCAAGCTTGACACCACGATGTATTACTGTAGAACCCATAACCGCTCTGTCTATTGTTGTATTTGCACCAATCTCAACATCATCCTCTATCAGCACATTACCCATCTGTGGAATTTTATGATAAACATATTCCTCTTTGCTATATCCAAATCCGTCTGCTCCAATAACTGCTCCTGAGTGAATAATACAGTTATCCCCGATAACACAATCGTGATAAATTCTTACTCCTGGATACAGAATGCAGTTTTTTCCTATCTTCACACCATCTCCTATATAAACCTGAGGATAAACTTTGCAATTATCTCCTACTACTACCTTTTCTCCTATATATGCAAATGCACCTATATAAACTTCCTCGCCAATTTCAGCTGTTTCTGAAACAAAACTCATGCTTTCAGTTCCACTCTTTTGAGGTGTGCTTTTATTAACCAACTCCATTAGAGAAGCCAGGGCTGTATATGCATTCTTAACTTTGATAAGAGTTGCCTGAATTGGCTTTTCGGACACAAAATCTTCATTTACCAATACAATATCAGCCTTTGTTGTATAGATATATGAAGTATACTTTGGATTAGCAAGAAACGAAATTGTACCTGGCTTGCCCTCTTCTATCTTTGAAAAATTTGAAACGGAAACATCCTGATTACCTATTACTTCTCCTTTGAGATAATCGGCTATTTGTTTTGCTGTATAAGCCATTTGAAGATATATTTTAATGAGACTGCCCGGAATAGGGATAAGAATAATAAAGAACGAGCATTCTCCTAATTTATAATTATAAAATGCAAATTAACAACTTATTTTTCAACAAACCTTCAAATTGATTCATAATATATTTAAACAGAAAATTTCAAATTTCATCTGTAATATTAAAGCTAAACATTATATTTTTAGTAAAACGAATAGATTTAACACTTACTTTAGTCTTACTTGCTTCTTATTTCGCTCTTATAAACTCCTTTTGTGCAAGGGTTACAAGAGAGACATATAGAATATCTATACATCTATATAAATACAAATTTCATTTCAATTATTATAGAATGAGATGAGATTAGAATTTAACATGTCAATACCTATAAACCGGAAATTTATAGTGGATAACTTGATTTGTGAAATTAAAAACAAATTGGTAATTTTGCACACACTTTTTCGGGATGTAGCTCAGTCCGGTTTAGAGTACGCGTCTGGGGGGCGTGGGGTCGGAAGTTCGAATCTTCTCATCCCGACAAGTAAAATTAAAGCAGTTACCTAAAAAGGTA
>Ga0172378_10000398_pt1 | contig 37788 bp, 28 predicted proteins | sample GrowelOW332metaG_FD_119755 | JGI IMG/M metagenome (GOLD analysis project Ga0172378, IMG submission 119755) | Groundwater microbial communities from an aquifer near a municipal landfill in Southern Ontario, Canada - Pumphouse #3_1 metaG | ecosystem: Environmental > Aquatic > Deep subsurface >...
AAATGTGCTGTAGAGAAAGATGATACCCCTGAATCCCTTGCTGAAAAGGTACATAAACTGGAGTACGAACATTATCCCAAAGTTATAGCTGATTACCTGCACAAAATATAATTGGTTTGCAGAGTCAATTACTACCAACTTGTGGTTCTGCAAATATTATAGTACCCATATACCGGCATTTAATGGATGAATCACCGGTACCTTCGTGTTGTATCGTAGTTATGGCACTGTTGTAATGATGATTTATCACTCGACCAGCTCGCCGAGGCTATAATCGATGCAACCACATGACACTGTTGCAATGATGATTGATCACCATTGCAACACTTTAGCATAACCCCGTGAAATTATGTGGTATGGATGCGTTACCTGCAACTATCGTGCAACTAATAGATAATAATTTTTCTTGCCCTTTTGAACAAGCAGGTATTTTTCGTTCAACAAGTAACTCTGATCAACGGTTATTTCCTCTGCCAGCTTTTGTTTGTTTAGTTGAATGCCACCATCCTTGAGCATTCTGCGAGCTTCATTCTTTGATGGGAAGATTCCTGATTTCTCAACCAGCAGGTCAACCAAGTTAATTCCCTGTGAAAGAATATCAATGGATAATTCAACTTGGGGTACACCTTCAAAAACAGACAATAAAACCTCTTCAGTCAGTTTCTTAAGAGTTTCGGTAGTTCCTTTACCAAAGAGTATTTCAGAAGCTTCCACTGCTGATAAATAATCAGCTTCAGAATGAATTCGTATAGTCAAATCTTTAGCCAGGGCTTTTTGAAGTACTCTGAGATGAGGTGCCTGAGCATGTTCAGCAATCATCTGTTCAATGTCATCTTTACCGTATAGGGTAAAGATTTTGATATATTTTTCAGCATCGACATCAGAAGTATTAAGCCAGAACTGGTAGAATTTATAAGGCGTAGTACGGGCAGGGTCAAGCCATATATTGCCTGATTCGGTTTTACCAAACTTACCGCCATCAGCTTTGGTGATCAACGGACAGGTGAGGGCAAAAGCTTCGCCACCTGCTTTGCGGCGTATAAGTTCAGTACCGGTTGTGATATTCCCCCATTGGTCAGAACCGCCCATTTGGAGTTTACAGTTGTAATTTTGGTATAAATGAAAAAAGTCATAACCCTGAACCAACTGATAAGTGAATTCAGTAAATGACATTCCATCACCGGTTTCACCTGATAAACGTTTCTTCACGGAATCTTTGGCCATCATATAATTGACCGTAATGTGCTTACCAACATCACGAATGAAATTCAGGAACGAAAACTCCTTCATCCAGTCGTAATTATTAACCGCAATAGCGCTATTGGGCAATGAATTATCAAAATCAAGAAGGCGGGAAATCTGGTTGGTCAGTGCTTGTTGATTTTTACGTAAAGTAGCTTCATCAAGCAGGTTACGTTCTTCCGACTTGCCTGAGGGGTCGCCAATCATTCCGGTAGCCCCGCCAATCAGCACGATGGGTTTATGTCCGCTAAGCTGAAGATGTTTGAGCATCATGATACCCACAAGATGACCGATATGGAGTGAATCAGCGGTAGGATCAATACCTACATAGGCTGACACCATTTCCTTTGAAAGCATTTCTTCCGTGCCGGGCATCAAGTCATGAATCATTCCTCTCCAGCGTAGTTCCTCAATAAAATTCATACAACTATATATTTACTCGCGTTTAAGCTTATTATTTAACGTTGCAAAGTTAGGGAATTATATGCCATCATGCATTCCATAATCAAGTAAGTAAAACCAAGGGGCGGTGAACCATTCAGGTTGTGATGATGTGTGTATCAGGCTTTATTGAAATATGCAAGATCTGAAGTTGATGCATAGAGCAGATTATTGAGGACTGTGAAGTGGCTTGAACTGATATATTGACAATAGATGGAATAACCTAAAGAGACGTATAGTAAAGATTATGTTGATGATTTATTGAGATTAAAAGAAATCAATACACAGGTAAACTTGTTATTTAATAAATTTGCATGATGATATTAGTTACAGGCGCCACCGGTTTAGTAGGCTCAAATTTGCTCTATTCATTACTCTTGTCAGGACAACAGGTAAGAGCGCTATTACACAATGTTGACAACATAAAATTGACAAGGCGCATCTTTAAAAGTTATGGCAGTGATGCTGAAGCCATGCTCGAAAGGGTAGAATGGGTTCAGGGAGATGTCCTGGATACCATGGCTTTATATGAAGCAATGAAAGGAGTAGACCGTGTTTATCATTGTGCAGCCATAGTATCCTTTGACACATCGGACAGGGAGCAGATGATGAAGGTAAATGTTGAAGGTACCTCTAATGTGGTAAATGCAGCGCTTGAAGCAAAGGTTAGTAAACTTTGTTATGTAAGCTCCATAGCTGCTCTTGGCCGAACAGATGACAGTGATTTAATAGATGAGAACTCCGAATGGACGGACAGTAAATTAAACTCGTGGTATTCAAAAAGCAAACACAAGGCTGAACGCGAGGTATGGAGAGCAAGTGCTGAAGGGTTACCTGTTGTAATAGTTAATCCCGCAATAATATTTGGATACGGGAATCCCGAAAAGGGTAGTAGCCGAATGTTTTCGACTGTTCATAAAATATCACGTTTTTACGGAAAAGGAATCAACGGTTTTGTAGACGTTCAGGATGTGGTGAAGGCCATGATTAATTTGATGGATAGTGAAATCAGAGATGAGCGTTTTGTAGTTTCAGCCGGTAATTTTACTTATAAACAGATATTTAGCTGGATTGCTGAAGGATTTGGTAAACCGGCACCAATAATAGCGATTCCTGATTTTGTGCTTGGTGTTGTATGGAGGTTTGAAGCTTTAAGGTCATTGCTTACAGGTGATAAACCATTAATATCGCGCGAAACTTCGAACACATCAAAGAACAATTTCTATTATTCAACTGACAAGTTGATTAGTAAAATGGGATTTCAATACAAACCCATGGAGCAAACTATCAAATTGATTTGTAGATTAATGGAAGATGAAGTAAAAGGGAAAGGTTGAATCGCTTATTCCAATGAGTTACATATTGGATTTAGGTACAATATGGGACATCTACCATCAGGATACACGTAATATTGAAGCAAAGTATCACTATATCAAGTAGAGTGATGTAAAAAGAAGACGCATTACTTTAAAGCAAGGGTTTTATAATGTTCATACCTGTCCATTACATCTATAACAAATTGGTGTGTTTCCTTACCGCTGATTCTTCCGTGTTTCACAATAGAATCATTGTAATACTGAGGTTGCGATTTAGCTAACAGGAAATACTCCACATTGTCAAACCATACTTCAGGATTCTTATTATACTTATCAGTCAGGTTTATAGCGTCAATAATATGAGCCAAACCAATATTATATGCAGCGAGAACGAATTTTTGACGTTCATTATCATTAGGCACAAGATTGCTAAGCCTTTTATCCAGGTAATTAAGCAGGCGAATACCGGCAGCTATCTGTTCATTAGCAGTTGAACCGGTATGTGCTCCGAACCTGGAGGCTGTGGAAGGCATTAATTGCATGATCCCAAAAGCACCTCTATATGATGTTGCGTTCGTTTTAAATCGGGATTCCTGGTAGATCAATGCAGAGACCAGACGCCAATCCCATCCAATCTTTTTGCTCATTTCACGTACTACCTGGTCATAATCAGATATAGATGACTTTGGCAAAGGCTTACCTAAGGCAAGGCTGATCATGCGTGGATTCCTGCAGTATTTAGCCTGAGTTTTTTTTAAAAACTTATTTTCTTGTTGTGCTTCGATCCAATTATTAGCTTCTTCCAGTAAATTGATAGAGCCTTTGCGGACAATCCATGAAATTTCAATAGCCGGGCTTACCCGGGTATGAGCATCAAGATTGGAATAGGAATACAGCATTGCTTTGGCTGTATTTTCATACGCGATACAATATCCCACATTCCCTTTTGACACCTCTTGGATCAGGCTGGTCACCGGTATGGACCTCTCAACATCAAGGTTTATCTGGTTATTGGTTGAGTGCTGAATGTCGCTTAAATAATACTGAACTTGCTTATTGGCCGATAATGTAATCGTTTTGTCTTTCAGGCCGGAGGTTGAAGTAACCAATTGGTCATTAATTTTCGACAAATTGGGCGTTTTGAGCCAGCGATCAGGCTTTTTCTGCACCAATACCTGATAATCGGAATAAAGCGGATTGGAATAAATCAGGTTGTAATTATGTAAACTAATTCTGGGTAAATCCATTGCAATAATGTCTACCTTACGTTGTTGAAGGTATTGTATTGCTTTAAAAGCGTCAGGTTCTACTATTATTTTTAGTGATACTCCCAGATAATCGGCAAACTTTTTCAGTAAATCATACTGTAATCCATGCGACTCGCCATTGTAGCTAAAATAATTAAAAGAATTATCATCAGTAAGCGCAACAAGAGTTCCCCTGGCTTTAATATCTTTTAAAAGACCTCCTGTATGCCCGTTTTGGAGCAGTAGTTGATCACTCGAAAAAGAACAGGATTCGGGAATCAATAGAATAAACAGTACAATTATACCTGAAGACAAATATTTAATCAGTTTTTTGTACATTATTTCTGATTTGGTTAATAAATAGGTCAGGGCTAGATAAAGATAGTAATGGCAAAAGCCTTTGACCGTTATTTTCTAAAATTGTTGCGACACATCAGGATGCAATATCCGTTAAATCATGTGCCATAAGTCAAAGCAACAATAGAATAAAGATGTTTAACACTTTCAAAGTGATTTTGTTTAAAAGCACTAAACCCCTGTAACATTATAAGACTGCGAAGATATGATATAAAGCTGTCATATCCTAACCTGATAACAAAATTTAACAAATGAAAACAATGTCAGGCATTTACCAAGGTATAGGAAATGATCTTCAATGGGTGTTGGAACTCTGGTTAAAACCAGCTCTGGTCGCAAAAAAAATACTACTTTCACACTACGATGATATGAGAAGATAATAATACCTTCTATTTATCTATGAATTCAAAAGAAAGCAGAATAGCCTGCACTTCTTTTAAGAATTGAGCTTTATCGACATTGGGTGCATAAACAAAGCCATCCAGTGCTATGACCATGTTGTTTTTCTTGTCAACGAAAGTATAGTTAATAAAAGGCCCTCCCATAAAGTCGCCTTCAGTTTCCCAAAGACCGCGTGTTTCAACGGCATACTGATTCTTCAAACTCAGCGTACGGGTAACCGGTTTAATCTCATGGTTGGATATAATCATATAGGAACTATCACTTGGACCGGGTACATATAACCGTGTAAACTGGTTGCGGACTGATTGTATTTTACGGGGATTATAGGCTAGAGTATCTGTAAAAGGGTATGAATAAATCAATATACCCTGACTCATAGTAGTTGCTTCACGACGAAGCCATATAAAGTTATCTTTATTTACAGCCAGGTAATAATCGGCAGGAATATTTAAAGAAATATGGAACTTTTTACTGACTGCTTCAATTGACTTAATATTATGCGACTTAGAGTAGAGATTTTGCAAACGTTTAATCTCTGCATTTTCATAAAGGTTAAAGATTTCTTTTTGTTTTGCTTTAAAAGTAGCTTTAAGCATTTCAATGCTGGGAGCGGTAATTTTAACTACCCGTTGAGGAGCAGCCCAAACATCATAACCTATTTCAACTTTTTCTTTGGTTAATGAACTGTCTATAGCAATAGCTAATATATTACGATGTGTTTCAAACAAACGGCCAAACTCACTGAGGTTAATCTGAACCAGTGTATATAAGGGTTCAGGTTGTGGCAATCCGGCACGGAAACTGCTGAAATAGTTACGGATGGTATCACCGAGAGAAGTCTTCCAGAGGTTGTTTTCAGCTACAACAACAATTTCTGAAGAACTTCCTTTAGATGCTGCTTTAGCAGGAGCCTTATCACTTGAACATGCAAAGAATCCAACAGAAGGCAATAACATCAACAGAGCTAAAAAAATTCTCTTAATCCCTTGCATAGTAATTGTATTAGATAGTTTAATAATTGGCAATAAATTAGTTTATTAAGAAACTACAGCAACTTTAATTTTCTGACCAGGTATAATAGACTTTTCATTGAGGATATTGTTGAGCTTTTTGATTTCTTCAACAGAGCATCCTTGATGTTTTTGCGCTATAGTCCACAAAGTATCACCACGCTGAACGGTATAATATACTATATTACTGCGTTTTGATGATTTAGTAGCCGGTTTGTTTTCAGCCAATTGCGTTTCAGGAATTTCAACAGCTTCATTTTTACCAACAATAAGGTTATCACCCGGGTGAATTACTGACCCTGTGAGATTATTCCATTGACGAATATCATTAACAGAAACTTTGTTTTTTGATGCAATCATACTAAGTGTTTCACCTGACTTTACTTTATGGTAGGTGTTTTCAGTCTGGTTTACAGATTTATCTTTAGAGCTGGAAGTATCTAATGCAGCAATAGCTACTTCAGATTTCTTTGGTTCAGTTACTTTAGTTTCTTTAGATTTAGCAACAGGTTTAGCAGCAGGTTTTTCTGATTGCGCAAACTGTTGTTCTATTTGGCGTTCAGGTCTTACAACCAACCTTTGCCCAACATCCAACCTGGTAGATCTCAAATGATTCCACTTTTTTAACTCTGGTACCGAGCAATGGTATTTTTCAGAAATAAGGCCCAGGTTTTCACCACGTTTTACCTTGTGATATTCAGCCTGAGTAACTGTTTTCATCATAGTGAACATTTGCTCTTTCTCCAGGGTCTTCTGAGCACGCGATGCATATAATAGCGCTTCGTTGTTAACAAAATCAGGAATATACTTTTTAGGTAGCATGAGTGTATAAACACTTCCATGTGTAGCCGGAATAACTCCTGACTTATAAGAAGGATTCAGAAATTGCAATTCATCTACAGGCACTTTGATGAGATCAGATATTTGGTTAAAAGTCAGAAAATCTTTTACAGTTACTGAATCCAGTTCATAATGATGGAACCGGGGCGTAACAGGACGAAGATTATGTTCAGCGGCATATGACATAACATACGTAACGCCAATAAATGCCGGCACATAACTGCGGGTTTCAAGAGGCAGGAAAGGACGTATTTGCCAAAAATTCATTTTACCTCCTGAGCGGCGGATTGCTTTATTAACATTTCCGGCGCCTGAATTATATGCTGCCAATACAAGTAACCAATCGTTGTACATCTTATAAAGATCAGACATGTGTTCACAGGCAGCAATGGTGGAACGTAATGGATCACGACGGTCATCAGTAAAAGAAGTAACTTTGAGGTTATACATTTTACCGGTAGCATACATAAACTGCCATAATCCCGTTGCTCCGACTCTGGAGTGGGCTTCAGGGTTTAAAGCGGACTCAACAATGGCGAGGTATTTAAGTTCAAGAGGCATGTTGAATCTATCCAACTGCTCTTCAAACATAGGGAAGTAAATTTGTGCCAGTCCCATTGCTCTTTGAGTAAGAGCTCTTTTCCTAACAGCATATAGTTCAATATAATCTTTTACATACTGGTTGTAAGTAAGGTCAATAGGTGTGGCTGCGTCTAATTTTTTGAGTCGTTGAGCATATACAGAATCAGCATACACAGGTACAAATCCATTAGAAAAGCCAAAAACGTTTTCTAGTTCTGCATCAGAAGCGCATTCATATCCCTTAAAGTATTTGAGGTTTGCCAGACTATCAAGTGCAGCAATAATAAAATCATCTTTAATAAATTCGGTTTCTTTAGAAGCAGTATCAACTTTTTGTTTCATCTGACCAAAAGAAACAACGGATGGAAAGAACAACAGGAAACCTAAAAGGAGTAAAAAGAGATTTTTTTTCATCGTTTAAATTTTTGAGCTTTTAAGGCTTTATGTCTAAACACTTCTTACCTATAAAACCAGATTTAAATAAAGCTACGTCTAAATTTCTTATAGAAAATGATTAGTTGCTACCCGATTGCAACTGTGTTATTTGCAAAAATAACTTTAATTGGTTGTAAAGTTAAAATATTTTAACGTTTTTTGGTATTTCTTTTCGAACAAAAGGACAATTTAATAATTGTCGACCTGAAATACTCATGTTTTAAGGGAAGGAAAGGGTATAAAAAAAGGTGATTAAAATTATTAATCACCTTTTTCAACATTCAAGATTTTTTATCCGGCAAGTGTAAACTTGATAGGCATGTTAAATTGAACACGAACAGGTTTACCCCTTTGTTTACCAGGATGCCATTTAGGCATTGCCTTAATAACGCGGACTGCTTCTTCATCGCAACCACCGCCAATACCTCTAAGTACTCTAACATCAGTTACAGCCCCTGTGCGTTCTACAACGAAGGTAACATAAACAGTACCCTGGATTCCACTTTCTCTTGCCATTTGAGGATAAACGATATTATCCTGCAAGAATTGGATACGAGCAATGTCACCACCGGGATAAGAAGGAGATTCTTCAACAACGGTAAAGATTTCAGCTTCCACAACTTCTTCTTCTTCAACAACTGTTGGAGGTGTGTAGGCTTCAATCTGGGTTAATTGAGAAGCTTCGGCATCAATAATTAGGTCTTCAGTCACTTCCACTTCATCCGAAACAATATGAATAAGTGTGGTTTGTGCCGGAGGGGCAGCCATTGGAGGCGGTTTATTCTGTTGAGTAATTTCAACCATTTCTTCCTGCACCTGTTGAACTTGCCTTGTGCCCATCTCAACCTGCTTTACATCGTAAGTCTTCCATTCGAAAGCTACGAGCATTGCAGCCAAGGCAATGATAAAGCCAATCTGAACAAAATATGCTTTTTTCCTTTCCAGGTCAGCTTTCTGTGATTTTTTTGCTTCCATATTGTTAAGTAATAGTTGGGTTGTTATACCATTAATCATCCCTCTACGGAGGAGGGTGCTAAATTACTGAATTTATTAATCAAATACAATTTTATTTTTCTTCTATCAATGGAACAGAAAAACAGAATAATTATTGCAGTTTGAATAAAAAAGCCTCAGATGGCACCTTAAATAATCAGCAGAAAAATTCCCAACAGGTTTTTTAATTATGCACCAACATGCTCAGTATATGCTTTTGCATCAAGCAAATCATTTATCTGTGCAATGTCTTGAACTCTTACTTTTACAATCCAGCCTTCCCCATAAGGATCTTTGTTTATAAGTTCAGGAGAGCTGTTCAGGTTTTCATTAAATTCAAGAACTTCGGCAGTAATCGGCATAAATAAATCACTGACAGTTTTAACTGCTTCAATAGTTCCAAAGGTTTCACCTTCTTCCAGAACTTCACCTACAGTTTCTACTTCAATGAAAACGATATCACCTAATTCACTTTGAGCGAAATCAGTAACTCCAACTAAAGCAGTTTCGCCTTCGAGTTTTATCCATTCGTGATCTTTTGTGTACTTCAGGTCGACAGGGATGTTCATTTTGCTAAATTTTATAATGATAAATAATTGACAAAATTAAGAAAACCTCTTATTCAAGCATCACATTTCATAATTTTCTTGAAAAAGATTATTAATTACTGAGCTAAGGTAAAGCGTAAACTTACACCTGCATTGGTCGTTGAATTATAAAACTGGTTAGAAACAAAGGGGTTAGTTATGGTTTTGTCAAAGAATAGCCTGATATTAAATCGTTGGTTGATTACGTAATCGGCTGATGAGTTAATTGACACCACCCTGTTTCCTACTGATATCTGGTTAATGGCTTCATCAAGTCTTCGTAGTATCGTTTTATTTTCTCGTATAGAAAGGTCCATTTTTATGTTCAAGTCACTCTTTAATTGCTGTTTACGACCCCCACTTGATAGATTAAGCTTAACATCTTTAAACCTATAACCTAATCCAACCACAACTTCGTTACTGGCAACTTCAGTCAGTTGGTTGTTAACAAAACTCAGAGACAGTGTTCGTGATTTCTTAAATTCAAAGTTTGAGAGAAGACTATTGTTCCAGGTCATGTCCAGTTTAAATAGTGGTGAAAATTGTTCAGAAAGAGTCACTACATCAATACGGTTTTCTGGTACGAAGTTACCTGCATCATCAAGAGTAGGCATACCTAATTTATCAAGATAATTGATATTATAGGTGTATGATCCCACTGCATAAGTTGAACGGTATGAATGACTGATGTTGACCTGTTTGAAGTATCTTTTCAGGAATTCATTCTTTGACAGGCCTGTATAGGTAAACCTCCAGTTAGGAACAGGAATTTTTGGGAAAGCAGTTAAGCCTATTGAAGTAGCTGACCTGCCGGTATAAGCAGCAAGGAAAGCAGGAATAAGTACTTCTTGTGAGCTCGGCCCATAGCCTTCAGGGTAGCCTGTACTTTCATTAATACCTGATGATGAAGATTTTGCTGCACTTAAACGGGCGGCTATTATTCTACGGTTTGATTTGAATTCTTCAAATGTTGGTGACACATTATCATCATCATCCTTGGTGAATGCTGTCTTCCACGACATGAAAGAAATACTGAAAGAACCTCGTTTCTGCAACCCGCTGTAGCCAAAATCAAGTAGTGCAGAGTCATACTTATAGTATTCCGAATTAGAAGATGATTCTGTTTTATCAGCAGTAAATTCTATGCGGAACTCCTGGAACGGTTCATAAGTAGCCCTGCCGGTGAAGTTTTTAGTGAGTTGGGAAGTATAAGCTGTATTAAGCAATGTACTGGTTGTAAGCCATCCGTTACTTGATGCCATGTCTCTGATATCTTCCTGGCTTCCGAATACGAAACCTAACCCCGGAGCCATATCACTCAATCTGTTGCCTATCAGTTGAGGTGTCGGAGTAAAGCCCGGCAGTGATAATCCGTTAGATTCAGAATAAGTAAATTGAACATCCTTGAAACCGGTAACAATCTTAATAGCTCCAATTCCTATTGCTTTAGCCACTGTAGCTGCTTTATCTTTCTTGGTAGTATCCTGAGCTTGTTCAGCTACTTCCTTTTCTTTAGGTTGGTCAGGTGCAAATCGTCGATTACCGGGACCTGTCTGCTTATTTGCAGCCGTTCCCTTTTGATTTAATTTACGGAGGAAACCTACTTTGTTGTATAGATTAGTCAGGCGGGCATTCCCGTTTAAATTGACAGTGTTGGAATTCTGAATAGTATTACCCATTGTTTCCTGAATAGATCTCGGGGAAGCAGTCCATCGGTAGGTACTGGTATACCTTGCATTAACAGTTACCCAATTGAGTATTGGAATTTTGTTGATTGGCAACACATAATTAACGTTCATATTTTGTGAAAACGTGTTCATAGTACCAAAGTTCATTACTTCATTCCATATTTTTTCTTTTCTTGCTTCATAAGAACTTGAGTCTTTATCAACGAGTCCAGGAGGTTCCTTAATATACGCGTTAGCATTAGCCTGATACTCCAGTTTGAGGGATTGGGCCAGGTCATACTTCAGATCATAAATTCTATTCCAATCCCATGATTTAGTACAAGTGGGTTCTAAAATAATGAGTGCATCGCTCTTGTTGCGTAATAGTCTCTCGCTGTACTGTCTGTTCATATCAGTACGGAATGAGAATATTTTAGGAAGATAATAGAAGTTGAAATCCTTAATCAAAGAGAAAGATTTACCCTGAAGAACTTTAACATTTTGAAACGGCTTTACAGGTTTTGGGTTATTGAGAAAATTATAACCTACACCTCCGCGGTATTGCTTTGTAGTTTGGTATTCTATATCAATATCACGTTGGTATATTTCAGTATATGCATAAGTAAAATCGAAGTTTTCAATATCATAGATCTTTGATTTAGTAGCTTTCCCGACCTTCTCCTTACGGACGTTCACGAAGTTAATATTGGTACGCTTAGTAATTTCCTGTGTTTTATTCTTTATGGAGTCCTGTTCATCATTATTGAGTCCGGATATCTGATCTTTATATAGAATATCAGGGTCAAGGGGGTTATATTTAGGAGTCAGTCTGGTTTCAGAATAGTCAATATGCATAGGAATTTTTATACCACTTTTTTCAGGGAAGAACTTACCTAATTGGATATTTGAAGCAACATCAAACTGACTGATAGCTTCCTGCTGACGTTCGTTCACAGTTTCAGCGATACTACCAAAGCCGGGAGTTGAGTAAGCACCTGACACGACCAGGTTACCCAGATCAGCAAGGTTGGCAGCCATACGTGCATTAGAGGCAAAACCGCTCTTTTCATCAAAATCAGTTAGCCGGAGTTCATTAATCCAAATTTCAGCACATTTAGCTTCGCCATCATCAAGATCAGTAATAGTTTGCTTCTTAGGATTGCGTACACCAATCATGAATGCTTTTATATCGCTTAAGCTTGGTGATCCTACAACGGTAATGAGGTTATTGCCATCATATACTTCAAAAGGAGTAAGTACGGTAATATTTGAACCCGGCCTACCCATTTCATCATTACGCCGTTGTTTAGTGTCAACCAGTTTTTGCAGTTCAATGTCCATTTCATTAGCAAGTGGCCAAACGGCCCTGTCAATGTAATCACCTGTTGTGCCCCATGGTGTAAATTCTACAGGTAGTTCATATTCATAGTAATTTTCAGTAAAGTCTGATCCGATACGAATAAATACAGTCAGATCGCCAGTAGTAAGTTCTTGTTGTTCAATAGATTTCTCAGCATGAACATACATCTTCAACCTTTTATATTGCCTGAAATCGAAATCAGTAGTTTTGTAAGTTCCTCGGGCATCACCATCAATCAGGTCACATACTTTAATGGTCATTGCTTGTTCATTCATCCTTTGATAGTTAGTAGTACCCACATTGATTTCTTGCTGTATATCCGGTGGTATAACATAATTAACAGGTTCCCTGCCTTTGTTTTCATCAGTATTAACTGACGATATGTCAAATGTTGTGGAGCTTTGATTAGGATCGGGAATATATTCACCCGGTTGCAGAAGATTATCATAGTATTTGCGCCATTCACCGCGAACCAGGTCAAGGGTGGCAAACCTCAATACTATGGGTTGATCAAAATTCTTAAGGAACATACGCATAAACCGTATGCTTTTATAATCCTGAATATTTCCGATCACTTTATCAGGGCTCTGAACAGGTATTTTAAACTGGAACCATTTAACACTGCCTGATTTTCCATTCTCTAAATCAATTCCATTAGCTTCCTGAATATCGGTAATATAATTTTCACCCACATTCATGTGATCAGGATGTAACTTTACACGGTATTGGAAATACCTTTCCTGTTCGCTCAATGTATTATCACCATTAATATCTTCTCTGTTAGGCAGGGTGGTAGCATTAGTTTTATATTTCTCAGCTGATTGTTCGGTAGCAGGAGAATTACCTTCCGTTCCACAATATAGCTTATATCGTTGAACGATGCTACTATATTTTGGATCATTGTCATAATCGTCGCCTCTGAAGAAATGATAATTATCACCCGAAGGGTCATTAATAGCATTTTGATAAGCGGCAGAGGCTGTACCATATTGGTTTGCTATTTTTTGAATGTAGGTTTCATCATAAAATGAAAGTTCATCGGCATCCCCTATTCCATCATATCCAACATCCTGAAAAGGGCGCCCTGCTACATCACTGTCAAATGCATTAACTAGAGCTTGCAGCGTAGGCACGCGTCCCCAAATTGTTGTATCAACGTTGGTTACTTCAGCACTGGTAGGTAAACCGTTCTCATAACTCTTTCGGCCATCAGGCAAAATATCCTCTGAAATATCTCCAAGGTTAAAATACAAATCTCCTCCTGATTTTATGATGTCTTCAGTAAAAGGATCCATCATCCAGAATTCAATATATTCAACATTAGCTGCCTCAAAGTCGGTTTGTTCAATTTTACGCATGATACCTCCCCAACGTGAATCAGGGTCAATCAATGATCCATCCTCATTTAATCCTGAAGAAGTACCACCAGGCAATACATCAAAATTATAAGGCCCTCTTTCAGAAGGGAAGTATGATAAGTTGAGTGCTCTGACTTGCGTAGACACACTGGCGTTAATTTGATCCATATTAGGGAACACTTCGCTTTCAGAAATATAACGTACTGAGTTTTTGGAGAGTTCATCCTTACTTATGTTTTTAGGCCTGAGTGTAGTATAATCGTCATAGAATAAATTATCAATAATATACCAGCTTAATAAAGCTCTGTTGTAACCAGTTGTAAGCCCGCCACCCACAACTGCTTCAGGGAACATATCACGGGTAGTTTGTCCTCGAGGTATACTTGCTAAATACCAAGCTTCCACATTAGTAAGATTAATAGATGATTTGCTGCCTTCGAAGTCATCAATGTATGAAGTCCCTGATTTACCTACTGCTTTTGAATGACCGGGAATAAAATGAGCAAACTCTCCATTAAACTGTAATTTTGAAGCTGTTTTTGTGCTGTAGAAAGGTAGCTTATCAATCATCCGGGTAAGCCAAAGCGACTCGGTTTGATAGTCAAAGTTCATCCCCCACATCGTATTTGAAATAGGCTCCTGGTTATAGTTAGTCTTTTGGGTCAATGGCCTTTCATGCAAGTTTAGCAAAGTAGCACCCAGCAGGAACTTATCACTTACCTTGTAATCAACATGTCCACCCAGCATGGTTTGCTTTTGCAGATTAAAAGTAGCATTGTTTTCAAGTGAAATATTAATAGGGGTACCTGAATTGAGGATACCTTCATTGATTATCTTAACTCTTCCCAATGTATAGTCAACCGTATAGTCAACATTTTCAACCAGTGGAACGCCTCCTGCAGTAACCTTTACTGATCCTTGGGGCACATTGAGGGCATTAAGCGATATTTCAGAACCTGATTCTGATTTATATTTTCCTTCAATGAGATACCGGTTTTTATCAGGATACTGCTCTGCACCGCTTTTAGTAAGGGTATACAGCGAGTCATAGACATATTTATTGGCAAGGTCGTTATTATTAAGCTTGTTTCTTAAATAGCTGCCGAATGGCTCACGGACTGTGAAAAAGATCCTGCCATTTGATGTTTGAATAGTTCCTCCCTGGGTCGCAGCGTTATCTATAAAGTCGAATGTGCCATCATGAGGAGGATTACGTTGTTGATCCAGGTTATCAAAGTTGAATACCCTGATCAGTGGGACACCTGCAATTCCTTCAGGTCCATCAGTAAAATAGCCGGTAGGTACAGTACTTTCATTGCCTGAGTATAGAATGTTTAGGATAAAGTCATTTTGGTTAAGTTGGAATGCGCCGATGTTATATACGTTCTTCATCATCAAGTCCCACATCGGGAGCTGAGTATTAACTGCTGTACTTTTAAGAAGTTTAACCATCAGGGATGAAGGAGTAGTAATTCCCTGGTCAGAGAACTCACCAACCTGGTATATTTTATCCTCACCAATTACCGTATACTGGTACGCAACTGCCAGAACCTGGTCAGAGTTAATAGCAGCAGTCAGGGAAATAAATCCCAGTTTGGAGTTGTACGTAAACTCACTGGAATTAAGTTTTCGTGCATTTTCAACTTTATCAAAGTCAGTTCCTGATATAAACCCGAAAGGAGAGCCTGAAAGATAATCAGTAACCTTATTGATATTTCTTATAGTTGCGGTATCAAATTTGTCTAAAAGTAAATTCGAGTTATTATCCGGATACCGATATTCATATTCAAGATTCGGATGAATAGTAGTATTATAAGGATTACGTTCACCAAGATCCATGAAAGCAACAATGTTTCGGTTTTCAGTAATAGCTGCCCCGATGTTGGTTACCCATACTTCAATTTTAGTGATGTTTATATTGGAATTGACAATTGGCAAGGTGCTTAAAGCATTATCATAGTTTTCAGCGAAGTACTGTGACAGGAAGAAGTGCCTGTTTTCTTCATAATCAAGTGCGGTAACGCTGAATTCACTAGTTTGAGCCCCTCCCTCCACAGTGATGTTTGAGGTTTCACTTTTTTGTTGTGAGAATACAGCAGTTACCGTAGCTTTACCAAACTGCATTTGTGTTTTAAGGCCGAACAGGCTTTGGCTACCTGTGATAAGCGTACTCGTAAGAGGGAATGTAATATCACCGGCCTCTAAAAGTTTAATAATTTCATCCTCTTTACCTTCATATTTGAGCTTGAGTTTATTCTCAAAGTCAAAGGTAGCCTCCGTGTTGTAATTGGTATTAAACTCAATTTTATCGCCAATCTTTGCCATCACACTCATTTGAATTCTCTGCTGGAAATCAAAATTTGTTGTACGGCGTTGTCGAGTGTCAAGAGCGGGGTCATCACGACGGTTGGATAAAATACCGAAGGTAACTTCAGCACTACCTTGAGGGCGGATATCAATAGTATTTCCACCGAATATACGATCAAATGCTTCGCCACCAATATGAATCTGCGGTATAATACCTGTTCGTTCAGCAGCACCAGCACCTACAGCACGTTCACGCCAGTATGATTGGAGGGAGCGCTGCATATCAAGTTCTTTGTACTCATCCATGGTATAGCTCCATGGGGAAGAAATATTCAGATTACCTGCTTTTTTGGTATAAGTATAGGTATTGGTTATCGGATCATAGATAAGTTCATCCGTAAAATTAGAAGGGCTACCGAGGAAAAGTTTGTTTTGTTCATTTGTTGAAGGTAATTCACCGGGTTGTGGCGTAGGAAGAGGATATGGCGGTTCTCCTCCGGGCAGTGTTGTATCAGGTGGGGTGTATTGGCTTAGTATCCTGTCGGGTGATGCCGAATTTACAGGTGTTACAAAGATACCTGATATCAGGGTAACAACAAAAAGCAGTACAAATGTTCGTAATACGTATTTAATTGTATGCTCCAAGGAATGTTGGTGTTTAATATTGGAAAATAACAGTAAACTGTTGTATTTATTACATAATTTTTAAAGCATTCTTAATTAACTGTTCAACTGAAATAGACGATCCTTCATCCTGGAGGATTGTATCAACAGTTTTTTCAGCAAGGGTTTTGTTAAAACCAAGCAAGGTTAATGCTGATAACGCCTCTTCCTTATTCGTATTGTGTATTGTTCCCAAAAATTCTTTTATCCCTGTGTCCTTAACCAGCTTATCTTTTAAGTCAATAACAATCCGTTGGGCCGTTTTTCCTCCAATCCCTTTTACCCTTTGAAGCATAGGAACATTTCCACTGGTAATGGCTTCCGATACATCATGAGGACTCAATGACGACAGTATGAGTCGGGCTGTATTGGCACCTACTCCTGAAACAGATATCAAATGACGGAAAAGCACCCGCTCACCTTCAGTTGCAAAACCATACAACACATGAGCATCTTCTTTTACTACCAGGTGAGTAAATAACCTGCAGGTTCCCTTTTCCTTTATCAATGAATAAGTGGAAAGTGAAATGGAGATATTATAGCCAATACCTCCGCAATTCAGCACTGCTGTTGCAGGGTTCAATGAGTCAATAATGCCTTCGATAAATGCGTACATATATATCCAAAATCTCTTAACCGACAAAAATAGAGATAATTATTCAATGGTCAGTATATTTATAAAGGCAAATAGTTAAAATGACAAAATCAAAATCAAAATGGCTTAACTTTACCAACGAAAACTTTAAAAGTTCTAACTATTTATGAATAGTACTTTCAGGAATGAATGAATGAAGATTTCATTGAGAATAGTAACATTTCCAAACCCCTGATACGATTATGAAAAAAATCCTCACCTTTATTATTTTAGTTCTTGGTATTAATGGTGCATCAGCTCAACCATGGTTTGATATTGGTATCAAAGGGGGCATTGGAACCTCCTTTATGTATAACAAGCAGATATTTGATGAACAGCAAATAACCCATAAGTTTAAACTGGGTAATACGTATGGTGCTAAACTTGGTTTCAACTTTGTTCAGGAGCATCAAATTACATTTGATATAATGCAAACATCCTATACGCAGGGCTTTACTTATACCAATGCCGGAACAGAAGCAAACCGGCAATATAATTTAAAAGGACTCGACCTGCTGTTAATGTATCGTACAAACAGGAAAGGAACATATTTTGAAATAGGACCACAATGGACCACTGTTTCAAGTGTTAAGTATACTGATGACGGAGGTTATTTCCTCACGCCCTACACTTTTGAACAGGTTATAAATAAAAAGAACTTTGGTATAGCTTTAGGTTTTGGTGGTTATGCTTTTGGAACTGATAATTTTGGCGTTACTACCGGCCTCAGGATAAATTACATATTAAGTGACCTTATCAACGACAGAGGCAAGCAAGTCAATTTCCCCATACTTCAGCCAAATGAAGAATCTGATCCGACACACAACCTGGGCGTTATGTTCATAGTTGAAATGAATTATGATTTCGGATATCTGGTAAGCTCACGATGTGGAAAGCGTACCAAACTTTTCGTATTTTAACCAGCAAGGTAGCTAATTCCTGATATTGTTGTTTATTAGAAGGCCTATTCATATTTTTTCAATGTCTGAACTTTTTGATCTGTATGTTTGTTAAAAAGTACGGTTGGTTCTTTGACGATTTTCCGCAACATCTATAAATAAGAAGCGCAGGAATATCTGGAACCAGATTAGCATTTACTGCATGCATAAATGACTTATCAACAGACGATGAAAAAAATTACAATAATTGGCGCAGGAAATGTTGGTGCCACATGTGCTAATGTTATTGCCCATAAAGATCTTACCCGCGAAGTGGTAATGCTTGACATAAAAGAAGGTGTTGCAGAGGGCAAAGCACTTGATATCTGGCAAACATCATCAATCAATAATTTCAATACAAGAGTAGTTGGTGTGACCAACGATTATCTGAAAACAAAAGGTTCAGAAATTGTGGTTATTACTTCTGGAATACCTCGTAAACCGGGTATGAGTCGTGATGATCTGATAAAAACCAATGCTTCAATTGTTATTGAGGTAACAAAAAATGTTGTCAAATACTCACCTGAAGCGATCATAATTGTGGTATCAAATCCATTGGATGTAATGACCTATGCAGTTTACAAAGCTTCACGAAAAAGCTCAAACAGGGTATTTGGTATGGCCGGTATACTTGATACTGGTCGTTATATGGCTTTTTTAGCTGAGGCATTGGATGTTTCACCAAGGGATATTAATGCTATGTTACTTGGAGGACATGGGGATTCAATGGTTCCTTTGCCTCGCTTTACATCAGTAGCAGGTATTCCGGTAACGGATTTGCTAAACAAAGATGAGATTGACAAAATAGTTGAGAGAACTAAAAAAGGAGGAGGTGAACTGGTTGACCTGATGGGTACCTCTGCATGGTATGCGCCTGGTGCAGCAGCAGCCCAAATGGTAGAAGCTATTGTTGATGACCAGAAACGTATATTCCCTGTGTGTGCTTTACTCAACGGTGAATATGGACTAAATGACGTGTACATGGGCGTACCTGTAAAACTTGGCTCAAAAGGAATTGAAGAAATCCTCGTTCTCAATCTCAGTAAAGAAGAAAATAAAATGCTTCAGGATTCTGCCGAATCAGTTAAAACTACCAGGCAGATACTTGACGATATGAACCTTTTTGAAGATTAATGGGAAGCCCTGTTTTTATTACTTTACGAATTCTGATTTTTATTCTTGGGAATATTACCCGGTAAGCATTCAACTACAGAATGCTTTTTATACTTTTATACCTGTATCCTTGAAAGGAATTCCTACCCATCAATGATTGCTATGCTTTTAGAAACCGGTTTTTCCGAACTTTACTGATTCATATAATATCCTTGTAAAGCAAAATAATCTAATTTTATCAGGTTAAATTTTTAATGGTTATTTACTATGCGAAAGAGAATAGCAGTTTTAACCGGAGCCGGTATCAGCGCAGAAAGTGGGTTGAAGACATTCCGTGACTCAGGTGGTTTATGGGAGGAATACAAGGTTGAGGATGTAGCTTCCTATGATGGATGGTTGAGGAATCCATCACTGGTAATAGATTTTTATAATCAAAGGAGGAAACAGTTAGAAGGAGCAAAGCCTAATGCTGCACATATTTCACTTGCCAGGCTGGAACAGAAATATGATGTTGATATCATTACACAGAATGTTGACGATTTGCATGAGAGAGGTGGATCAGCCCATATATTGCATCTTCATGGTGAATTGACCAAAGTGCGAAGTTCCAGATATCGGGAACTGGTTTATTCCATTGGGTACAATACAATAAAGATGGGTGATTTGTGTGAAAGAGGTGCACAACTCAGGCCGCATATAGTATGGTTTGGTGAAGAAGTTCCGCTTATTGCAGATGCTGCAAGGCTGATTGAAAGAGCTGATATTATGCTTGTAATTGGCACTTCACTCCAGGTATATCCGGCTGCCGGGCTTATCCATTATGCACCAAAAAGTTGTCGGGTATTTTTTGTTGATCCGGGTGCTGATGGATCGAACTATTTATCGAATTTGGTGGTTATTAAAGAGAGCGCCGGTAAAGCGGTACCATTATTAGTAGATCAACTCCTTAACGAACCAGATTAAATCAAAAATGAAAAACATTTACAGGGCCATCTTTATGATTGTTCTACTTTCACTTACAGTGGGCTGTAAAAAAGAAGAAGATCAGAAAGAAAAGGATGATATGATCATCAATGAGTATTTGCAGGAGCAAAATCTGGCTGCTCAGAAAACCTCATCCGGACTTTATTATATTATTGATGTACCCGGTAACTTACCCAAGCCAACCGCCAGTTCAACGGTAACAGTACATTACAAGGGGTACCTGACTAGTGGTAAAGTTTTTGATAACACTGAAGGTGAAGACCCTTTAACTTTTTCACTCACCCATGTAATAGAAGGATGGCGTGAGGGATTGCAGTTCTTTGGTGTAGGAGGCAAAGGTATGTTGCTAATACCCTCGTATCTTGGATATGGGAATACTGTAATGCCTGGAATACCTGCTAACTCAGTTCTCATATTTGATATTCATCTGATTAATGTGGAATAGAAAAAAAGTGTTCCCTTTAAGTGACAGTGATTTTGGAAGATTTTTGTTGCTTTTTCGGCGAGATTGTGTATATTTGCAAAATTATTTAATGTTTAAAACAAATAGATATGAACGGACTTAAAAAAGAAATTGCAAAAATCCGTCGCTGGTGTGCAATGCAAGAGCGCTGCCTGGTGGAAGTTAAAATTCATGCACTTGCTTTAGGGCTTACGGATAAAGAAAGTCAGAAAGTCATTGAAACACTGGTTGATGAAGGCTTTATTGATGAAGAACGTTATGCCAAAATCTATGCCAGTAGTAAGTTTAGAAATAAAAACTGGGGCAGGGCACGTATCGTTGGTGAACTCAGAGCCAGGCAAGTACCTGAAGATAGCATTAAAATTGGGTTAAAAGAAATTGATGAAGAAGAATATCGCAAAAGGATTGTTGAAATGGTTGAACATAAAATAGCTGTTACTGACCGCTCAAATGTTCTTCTTTTCAAACACCGCCTTGCAAAACCGGCTGTCGCTAAAGGTTATGAAGCTGATTTAGTTCATAGTATTATTGATGAACTGATCAAAGGAAAGAAATAATTATTCAAATGGTTCAAAACGAACAAGTAAACGATTTAAGGAAAAGGCTTGATGCTTTGAGGAGGTTCCTTTGACATTGACAGCAAACTTGAATCTATAAAAGAAGAAGAAGAAGTTTCGCATCAGCCTGATTTTTGGAATGATCCTAAAAAGGCAGAAATTCTGCTTAAATCAGTTCAGGAAAAGAAGAAATGGACTACTGACTATGAAGCAGCATCTGCTGCTTTTAGTGATGTGGAAGTCATGTATGAATTCTTTGATGCAGGAGAAGCTCTTGAAAGCGACATAGATAAACAGTATCAGCACGCACTGAAGGCAATTGAAAATCTGGAGTTGCGAAATATGTTGAGCAACGAGGAGGACCATCTAAATGCAATTCTGCAAATCAATTCAGGTGCAGGTGGTACTGAAAGTCAAGATTGGGCTTCTATGCTCATGCGTATGTATATCCGTTATGGCGAAAGAAACAATTATAAAATCAGTGAGCTGGATATGCATGAAGGTGAAATAGCCGGGATTAAGTCAGTAACACTTGAATTTGATGGTGAAGATGCCTTTGGGTACCTTAAAAGTGAAAACGGTGTGCATCGACTGGTCAGGTTATCTCCTTTTGATGCGGCTAACAAGCGGCATACTTCCTTTGCCTCAGTTTACGTTTACCCGGTGGTGGACGACAGGATTGATATCCAAATTAACCCTGCTGATATTTCATGGGATACTTTCCGTTCCAGCGGACCGGGAGGTCAGAATGTAAATAAGGTAGAGACGGCTGTTCGATTAAAGCATGAACCTTCAGGTATTATTATTGAATGCCAGGTTACCCGGTCGCAAGGTCAAAACAGGGAAAAGGCTCTCCAAATGCTTAAATCCCAGTTATATGAAATTGAACTTCGCAAAAAGAACGAAGCAATTGCTGTTATTGAAGGGAAAAAGAAGAAAATTGAATGGGGATCACAAATCCGTAGCTATGTTCTTCATCCTTATAAACTGGTAAAAGATGTGAGGACTGATTTCGAAACTACTGATACCAATGAAGTTCTTGATGGCGGGTTGAACGGCTTTATTAAAGCATATCTGATGGAATTTGGCAGAGATGCCGTTTAAATCCGGAGGAAAGCATAAAACTGAAGGGATCCATGCTATAAACAACGAGGTGCTTAATACTAATTTATTGAGCAATACTTAGTGAAGTGTAATAATTGTGATTTTTTAATTAGTAATTCATAAAGGAGTGGTTTTAAAAAAGACTACTCCTTTTCTTTTTATTGCCTGGTGATCAGTTGATAAATGAACAACCATTGCATGGACATTACCCGGTTAATACCTGATTAATGAAATACTACTATAGGTATATTGCCTGCGTAAAACATTGTTAATGCATGACCATCACAAGGCGAATAGATAAAAAAGAGTGAGCGTAAACAATTATTTGTCAGCAAACATAGGTTGCTATCTATATATAAATACTGAAACGTAAATACCACCAAGGCGCCTGATTTAAAAATGCTTGATAATGTAGAGATTAAATTGTAAATTTTACTTCGAGATTAAAAAATTAGTAACTACTTTTGCAAAAAACATCCGCGATATGAAACCTACACATATTGAACACATTGGCATCGCAGTAAAGGATTTAAAAGAAAGTATTCCTTATTATGAAAATGTGTTAGGCTTAAAATGCTATGCAGTTGAGGAAGTCCCTGATCAAAAAGTCAAGACTGCATTTTTTATGGTTGGGCAGACAAAGATAGAGCTGCTTGAATCAACTGACCCTGAAGGCCCGATAGGGAAATTCCTTGAAAAAAGAGGTGAAGGCATTCATCATATGGCATTTGCTGTTGATAACATTGAAAAAGCCCTCGAAGAAACAGAATTAAAGGGCATTCGTCTTATTGATAAGCAACCACGTAAAGGGGCCGAAGGAATGCACATAGCTTTTTTGCATCCTAAATCTACCTTTGGTGTGTTGACAGAATTTTGTGAAGATAAATCGAAATAACAATAAATTATAAACTATCAGGATTAGCATTGCCTGATTAAATCACAATAAGATGGCTTTTGAGGACAAAATTAAAGAACTACTCGACAAGAGAGAGTTGGCAAAATTGGGAGGCGGCCAAAAGAGAATAGATTCCCAGCACGCCAGGCAAAAACTAACCGCCCGCGAAAGAATTGAATTATTGCTTGATGAGGGTAGTTTTGCTGAATTTGACATGTTCGTAACTCATCGTTCTACTAACTTCGGGATTGATAAACAAGTTTTTCTTTCTGATGGAGTTGTTACCGGCCACGGTACAATTGACGGTAGGGTAGTCTATGTGTTTTCACAAGACTTCACGGTCTTTGGAGGTTCATTATCAGAAACTTTTGCAAATAAGATTTGCAAGGTTATGGATCAGGCAATGAAAGTTGGCGCTCCCTTAATTGGTATCAATGATTCAGGAGGTGCTCGTATTCAGGAAGGTGTTAACAGCCTTGCAGGATATGCTGAAATATTTGAACGTAATATTCTGGCTTCAGGAGTTATTCCTCAAATTTCAGCCATCTTTGGCCCCTGTGCCGGTGGTGCTGTATATTCACCAGCCCTGACTGACTTTATCGTCATGAGTAAGGGAACCAGCAATATGTTTGTTACCGGTCCGAAGGTTGTAAAAACAGTTACCGGTGAAATAGTTACCGACGAAGAATTAGGGGGTGCCATGGTACATGGTACAAAGTCAGGTATTGCCCATTTTGTAGCAGAGGATGAAAGAGAGGGCATATTGTTGATTCGTAAATTGATCAGCTATCTGCCTCAGAACAACCTTGAGGATCCACCTATGGTACAATGTACTGATCCTATTGATCGTTTGGATGATTCGCTGAATTATATTATCCCTGATAATCCCAATAAGCCCTACGACGTAAAGGATATTATTCATACCTTAGTTGATGATGGTGAGTTCCTCGAAATACAGCGTCATTTTGCACCCAATATCGTTATAGGATATTGCAGGTTCAATGGAATGACAGTTGGTATCGTAGCAAACCAGCCCAATTACCTTGCCGGAGTACTTGATATCAATGCTTCACGTAAAGCAGCGCGCTTTGTAAGATTTTGTGATGCTTTTAATGTCCCTATCCTGACATTAGTTGATGTACCTGGATTTTTACCGGGTACTGCCCAGGAATATGGTGGTATCATCATTCATGGAGCCAAACTGCTTTATGCGTATGGTGAAGCAACGGTTCCAAAGATAACCATAGTACTTCGTAAAGCATACGGAGGTGCTTATTGTGTAATGAGTTCAAAGCACCTGCGTGGTGATATGAACTTTGCCTGGCCTGCTGCTGAAATTGCAGTTATGGGACCCAAAGGAGCCATTGAAATACTTCAGAGCAAGAAACTTGCTGAATTGACGGATCCTCAGCAACGTGATGAATTTATTAAAAAGAGTGAAGAAGAATATAAGGAAAAATTTGCCAATCCTTACTGTGCTGCCAGTTATGGTTACATTGATGATGTTATTGAACCTCGCAACACACGTTTCCGCGTAATCAGAGCTTTACAGGCACTAGCTACCAAAAAGGATACGAATCCACCCAAAAAGCATTCAAATATACCATTATAAAGGAAGAAGTAATGTCGATTAAAAATCAAACTTTAAAATTAACAGGAGTTCTAATCACTTTTATACTGGTATTATGCAGTAGTCAGAGTCATGCACAAAGCGGACTGGATTTACGCATTAATGAAATACTGGTACACAATGATTCAAACTATGTGGATGACTATGGCATGCGGAACAGTTGGATTGAAGTTTTCAATTCAGCATACAACAGCGTGAACATGGCCGGCATGTACCTGACCAACGATCCTAATAACCCTACTAAATATCGTATTGCAAAAGGGGATCCGATAACAAATATTGTAACAAGAAATTATTTGGTATTTTATGCTGATGGTCATCCAACAAGAGGAATATTACATTTAAATTTTAGTCTGGAGGATACCAATTACCTGGCATTATATGATGTGAACGGAAGAACCTTACTAGATGAGGTCACTTATCCATCACAAAGGAATAATGTTTCATATGGTAGAGAAACAGATGGTGCAGATAAGTGGGTTGTACTTGAAAAAACAACCCCTAAGGCAAATAATTATACCGGAGAGGTCATTACTGCCGGTGATGAATTTGTACAAATGGATCCTTACGGTATCGGTATGGCTGTTGTTGCAATGTCAGTAGTTTTTTGTGCATTAATACTGCTCTATTTAGTGTTTAAAAATGTTCGCAAGGTTTATGAAATAGACTTTGCAACGTTTCTAAAGAAACCAGTAAAGGAAGTAGTCATCGGTGAAATTGCTAAACAGGATGTTTCCGGTGAAGTGAGCGCAGCGATAGCATTAGCTCTTAATATGTATGTTTCACAATATCATGACCATGAAGAAACAGTACTAACCATTAAAAAAGTGGCCCGTAACTATTCACCATGGAGTTCAAAAATATATGGGTTAAGGAAATCGCCCCGTTAAACAAATAAATAGAATCAGACCCGGATGGTCTGTCGGACGTATAAAAGAAGTATAAAGTAATGAAAAAATTCAAGTTAACCATAAATGGTAATATTTACGAAGTAGATATCCAACATATAGAGGATAATATTGCCGAAGTTGATGTGAACGGAACCCTTTATAAAGTTGAAGTAGACAGGGCAATTGAAGCTGTTAAGACCCCTAAGCTGGTTCGTACGGTGAGTGTTCCATCAACTGATTCAACACCCAGCACAGCAAAAACAGCCAGTCCTTCAGCACCAAAAGGCACCGGTAGTATAAAATCACCTCTGCCTGGAGTAATACTAGATATTCATGTAAAGGACAAGGAAATGGTAAAAGTTGGTCAAAAACTGATTACCCTTGAGGCCATGAAAATGGAGAATAACATTAATGCTGACAAAGAAGGACGAGTATTTCTGAAAGTTGGTAAAGGTGATTCAGTTATGGAGGGTGATGTACTTATTGTGATAGGAGAATAAAGCATGGAACAGTCAGGCTTTTTAACTTTTGTGGGTGATCATCTGAACCAGTTTTTCTCCTATACAGCTTTTGCCAATTTAACCGCCGGTCATCTTATCATGATCTGTATTGGTTTGATATTCATTTACCTGGCCATTCATAAAGAGTATGAACCTATGCTATTAGTTCCAATAGGATTTGGAATGTTGATAGGTAACATTGCTTTTACTCCAGGGCTCCAGATAGGTATTTATGAATCAGGGAGTGTACTTAACTATTTGTATTTTGGTGTACTAAAAGGAGTTTATCCTCCTTTGATCTTTTTAGGTATCGGGGCTATGACTGATTTCTCAGCTTTAATATCTAATCCTAAACTGATGTTAATAGGCGCTGCTGCCCAGTTAGGTATATTTGGCGCTTATGCTCTTGCTCTGTTAATGGGCTTTTCACCGGCTGAAGCAGGAGCAATCGGTATTATTGGCGGTGCTGATGGCCCTACTGCTATCTTTTTATCATCAAAGTTAGCTCCTGATTTAATGGGTGCTATTGCTGTCTCGGCATATTCCTACATGGCTCTGGTACCGGTTATTCAACCTCCGGTAATGCGATTACTCACCACAAAAAAGGAGCGTGTGATCCGTATGAAACCTCCTCGTAGTGTTTCAAAAATTGAAAAGATTCTTTTCCCGATTATCGGATTACTTCTAACCACCTTTATTGTACCATCTGGTTTGCCTTTGTTGGGTATGTTATTCTTTGGGAACCTGCTAAAAGAAAGTGGTGTGACCAAACGTTTGGCTGATACAGCTAAAGGCCCACTGATTGATATTGTAACCATTCTTATTGGGTTAACAGTGGGTGCATCAACGCAGGCATCTACTTTTCTGACTGCCAAGTCAGTAGGTATTTTTGCATTGGGCGCTGCTTCATTCGTTGTTGCAACTTTTGGTGGAGTAATGTTTGTTAAAATTTTCAACCTTTTCCTTAAGGAAGGTAACAAGATGAATCCTCTGATTGGTAATGCTGGTGTTTCAGCAGTTCCTGACAGTGCCCGTGTTTCTCAGATAGTCGGTTTGCAGTATGACAAAACAAATCACCTGCTTATGCATGCTATGGGCCCAAATGTAGCCGGTGTTATTGGTAGCGCTGTTGCTGCCGGTATTTTGCTTGGATTCTTATCCTGATAAAAGTGGTTTGGGTTCTTTAAATGGTAAAGATTCAAATGACCCGATTGTTTTTAGTTAGATTAATTACCCGGGTAATAGTTGACATCTTTTAATATTCAGAATATTAGTACATTTGAAACCGGAAAGTTTAAGTAGCTTTCCGGTTTTTTAATTTCAGGCAATAAGATGCTCATAATAGGAATTGCAGGAGGCTCAGGTTGTGGCAAAACAACCGTTGTGAAACAGATTATCAAACGGCTGCCCAAAGATTCGGTTACCGTTATTCCACAGGATGCCTATTATAAAGACAATGGACACCTGAGCGCGGAAGAACGTTCACGTATTAATTTTGATCATCCTTCATCAATTGAGTTTAATTTGTTGATCAGGCACCTGGATGAATTAAGGGAAGGTAAAGAAATAGGGATGCCTATTTATAGTTATCTGACATGTGCCAGGTCGAAAGAAACGATTCCTGTTTTTCCACGTGAAGTGGTGATTGTTGAAGGAATCCTGATCCTTTCAAATCCAAGGCTTCGTGAAAGGATGGATATCAAGGTATTTGTAGATGCTGATGCTGATGACCGGCTGATTCGTATTATTCGGCGTGATATTGAAGAAAGAGGTCGTTCATTCAGTATGGTTTTAGATCACTATAAGGACTTTGTAAAACCTATGCACCTGCAATTTATTGAGCCAACCAAGCGGTATGCCGATTTAATAATTCCACAAGGAGGAGAGAACCATGTGGCCATTGACATCCTTACTTCACGTATTAGGATGAACCTGCCGACCCTGAAATCGCCTATAGCCCATCCTTAAAATGATGGCCAGGATTACTGAAACATGGAGTTCATACGTAATGAAAATGGCAATCCGTCAGTAATATGATGGATTGCTTTTTAATAAATACTCGTGGTTATGATTATTATGCCGTTTCAGTCGTGCAGAATTCAACCCCTAATGGAACCGGGTTAATTAGTATACGCTGTTTAGATTTTCCATAAAGAGTAGTAAAGTTACATTTGGTGCCGGATTGCCATTTAAGTTGTATTAGTTGCTCAAATTTTGGTTGAATAACATAAATTTTACTTCTGAAAAGAGTAAAGGATTTTTGTAATTTTACCGATTAATTATAACAAAGGTGTATCCCTTCGAAACTATAATTTAATATGTCCTTGTACGCTGTAGTGGACGTTGAAACAACCGGGGGAAGTTACCAAAACGCCAGGCTGACTGAAATAGCAATTTACCTGTTTGATGGCAATCAAATAGTAAAGGAGTTTTCAACACTCATTAATCCTGAGCAGCCTATTCCATATATGATTACCAAACTTACGGGCATTACCGACCAAATGGTTGCTGATGCTCCAAAGTTCTATGAGGTGGCTAAGCAAATAGTGGAGATAACAGAAGGGGCAGTTTTTGTAGGGCATAATGTGGCATTTGATTACAACTTTGTAAAACATGAGTTCAAGAGCTTGGGGTATAATTATAGGAGGCCAACACTGTGTACCGTTAAAATGAGTCGTAAGGTACTACCCGGTTATCCTTCCTATAGCCTTGGTAATTTATGCAATTCATTAGGAATCAACCTCATCAATCGTCACAGAGCGGCAGGTGATGCCCATGCTACCACATTGTTGTTGAAAAGATTGCTTGATGTTGATCCTGAAATTGTGGTAAGCCAGACACAGGAGATACCGTCTATCATCAAAGATGTTCCGGAGGAAACAGGGGTTTACTACCTGCACGACGCTGACGACAAAGTAATATATATAGGCAAGAGCAACAACATGGCTGACCGGATCATACAACATTTCCGCAATCAGGATACTGCAAAAGCTCTTGATTTGAAGAGCAAAATTGCTTCTGTATCCTTTGAAATTACAGGAAGTGAGTTGCTGGCTTTGTTGCTTGAATCAGATGAGATCAAGAAACACAAACCTCTTTATAACAGAGCACAACGACGTGACCAATTCGCTGTGAGCATTTTCAGCTATGTTGACGAAAATGATTATATATGCTTCAACGCAGGTACCCAGGTGAATGGACACCAGGTTATAACTTCATTTACCTCCATGGCTCATGCGCAGAAGTTTATGTACAGAATGCTTGAAAAGTATCACTTATGCCAGAAATTATGTGGACTATATGATACGGAGGGCGCCTGTTTTCACTATTCCATCAGGCAATGCAACGGCGCCTGTATTGGATTGGAATCTCCTGAAACTTATAATGAAAGGGCCAGAGAGTTGATTCATGAGGCAGGGTATAATGATCCGGATTTCTTTATCATTGACAAAGGAAGATCAGATGATGAATACTCGGTGGTAAAAATAGCAGGGGGGAGGTATACCGGTTTTGGATATATTGACTCCTATTCTGCTGATATTGAAAATTTGCATAGTTGCATCAAATATTACCAGGATAACAGGGATACGAGGTACATCATTAAGAATTTCATGAACAAGCATCCCCGGTTAAAGATTATTAAATTGAAACGAAACGTTTTATATAAATCATGAGAACATTTAAAAATTGCATTTATTTGGCTATTGCTTTAGCAGGTTTCACATCATGTGCTACCGTTAAAGTAGAAAAGCCGCTTGAAGCTTATGGAAGTAATTCTTTTAAAGCTAAACCATCGGTGGTCAGCTTTACCACTCAATCAAAAATTCTTGATATACAGAATGAATTGAATAAAAGTTTTTCAGGCATGTTATATGAAGATAATAGTCTGGATAACAATGGTGGTGATAATTTGATGGTTAAAGCCTGGAAACAGGGTGACTTAAAACTTGATATGAAAGGTAATGTACTTTCATACAGGGTACCTTTAAAAGTCTGGCTTAAAGCGGGCTTTAAAGTTGAAAAATTTGGAATTAGCTTGTCTGATTATCGTGAGCTGAATGCTGCATTGGCACTGAAGTTTAAAACAGCCGTAACCATTAATAAGGACTGGACCATTACTACTGTTACAGAGCCTGATGGATATGAATGGCTTACTACTCCGGTGATTAAGTTGGGTAAAGTTGATATGTCAGTTAAATTTGTTGCTGACCTGATATTAAAGGCAAGTTCTAAAAAGGTTGGTACCTTGATTGACGGAAGCATAAAGGATTATCTCAACATAAAACCGTATGCACAACAGGCATGGGATTTAATGAGCAAGCCGGTAAAACTTAATGATGAATACAACGTGTGGTTAAAATTAAACCCTCAAACATTGGTCTCCAGTTCTTTATCAGCCACTAACGGTATGATCAGGCATCAGGCGGGTGTAATCTCAACCATTGAGTTGTCAATGGGTGATGCACCACTGGCAAATGCAATTAAACCATTGCCTTCATTATTGATCGGACAGATACCTACCGATAAAGCAACATTGTATGCATATATAAATCTTCCCTTTGATGAGATCAATAAGCAAGCCGGTAAACTTATCGTTGGGAAAACCTTTGAGCAGGGGAAGAAAAAAGTCACCCTTGAAATGGTCAGGATATATGGGAGCAACGGGAAACTAATTGCTGAAACCCAGCTATCAGGAAGTTTTAAAGGGACTCTTTATTTTTCAGGTATTCCGGCTTATAACGCCTCTGATTCCACTGTAGTGGTTAATGATTTTGATTTTGATGTTTCAACAAGGAATTTCCTGGTCAAGTCGGCTGCCTGGTTATTACAGGATACTTTTAAGAAAATGATTTCCGAACGTTTGAAATGGAGCATCAAAAAAGAAATGGTCATGATCAATTCAACGATAAATGACAATTTGAAATCCTATAAGCTTACCGATGGGGTTATACTCAGTGGGAGCGTGAATAAACTGGATCCGGGCACTATCATAATCTCTACTGACGGAATCAACTGTGAGGTAACTGCCGAAGGGAAAGCAGGAATTGCTATTACTCCCGGTTTTATGACAAAAGGGAAATAAAAAAAGCGAACAGGTTATAATATAACCTGTCGCTTTCACACACACACGTATAATCAGAATGAATAAATTATGGTTCTGAATAGATACCTCCTGATCCTGAAATATGGCTATTGATCAGGGGGTTTCCTTTGTAATATATATTTCCGCTCCCACTAATATTGGCATCCAGGTAATCAGTTACCGTTACTTCTGACCTGCCGGAACCGTTAATCTGTATGTCGGCTGTTTCACTTAGCAGTTGAAAGGCATATATATTGCCTGAACCTGATATTTCATGGTACTGATCACCGCAATATCCCGAGAATGAGATATTGCCACTACCTGAAATATTGGCATGTACTACCGGTGAATCAATATCCATCAGATCAATTTCACCAGAACCTGATATCCTGACATCCAGGTCATTGGTATTTATCGGCGTTAAGTTGTATATGTTTCCTGAACCTGAAAGTTGTAAAAGGTTTACATGTGATGAAGTGATGTAAACTTTGATGGGTTCAAAATGCTTTACAATGACTCCTTTTTCAAACTTAACGTTCAGTTCATTATTACGGACTTCAGTTCTGATAACATCAAGAACATTTTCCTGGGCTTCAATAATAACGGATTCATCATCACCCTGCGAAATAAATACATCAGCGGGCAGATTGACCGAAACATTGTTAAAAGAAGATACATAGCGGTTTTCAGGAATAACCGGGCCTGTTCCTTTTACTCTGTCGAACAAATCCCCTTCACAGGAAGTGAGTAAAAGAGCCAAAGCAAGAATCGGGAAGTATATTTTTGATCGCATAAGTAATAGCATTAATGGATGAGTACATGATCAGATAATCCTAATTATTTAACCACGTATGAAAATATCATGCCAAAACTTACAGATCCAATGAATTTATGAATTTTCAGCATAAAAAGCCAGCCTGTTAATATACCTTATCAGTAATTAACAGGCTGGTGATTACATTTAGCATAGTCAATACGCTACACTGGCGACTATATTTACAAAGTCAATTAACTATGCAGGTATCTATATTTGCCATAGTTATGAAGCAATGCTGTTGGCTCTGTTTACCATATCAATACACAGCACTGGCAACTCTTTACCTTAGTTAATAAATTGCTCTGAATAGTATTTGGCAGTCAGTTTTTCACCGGTAGCACGCTCAATCATATCATTCCATTTCCAGCGGCTTCCGGGAGCAAATACCTGTTTAACAAGGTATTGACCAACTTCTTTATTGCCATAGAAACTTTGGTTTTTGAAGTTGTCTGATTTGACAATATTTGCAGTAATGTAGTGATTAAGTTGTGATGCAAGCAGCTCGCCCAGTAAGTAGTTATGATAATAACAAGGGAAAGTGGCAATGTGAATTTTGCTTGCCCAGTCAGGTTGATTGCGCCCTTCAGGTTTTTTGAGCATTTGGTATTTCTCAACCAGATCCCACCATAGCTTGTTCAAGTCCTGATCAGGATTCTCATACATACCTTTTTCGAACCTGTACATTACCTGTGCCCAACGACTAAAGGTAAGTTGCTCAAGGCGAAGCACTTTGTATGATTCAATAGCAATCTTTTCACTCTCATCTTTGGAGACTAGTTTAGAGTCAAGCATCCACTGAGGGTTAGAGGCCATACGGCCGAACATCATCGCGATGGCTTCAGTAGTAAATGTGTGAGCAGGGTTACGTAATGCAAAGGGCAGGGTAGCATCTATGTTCTTATCGTACACTCCATGTCCGAATTCGTGCAACATGGTACCAGTCCAGCTATAGTTAGGTTTAACATTGGCCAGAACCCTTACATCGCCTTTATTGTCGATATCTATACAATAAGCATGTTGGTTTTTACCGGGTTTCTCATATAAATCACTGTGAGCCATGATATCCTTTATATCCAGTCCGATTGAAGCGTAGTAATCGGAGGTAAGCTTTTCAATATCCTTGCCGGCATAGTATTTATCAAGTTCAACACTATAGATAGCAGGGGCTTCCTGGAAGAAACGGTTTTGATAATGCCAGGGCATCAACTGATTTTTAGGTACCTTCAGATGGCCGGAGAGGTAGGTGTCGATTTCACCTTTCAACTGTTTGAAGGAATCACGGGTTAAGTTGTCAAGTTCATCAAAGAGGGCATCAATTTCCTTAGGATCCTGTTCATTCATCAACAGACTCATAGAATGATAATTATCAAAACCAAGTTGCTTAGCAATGGTATTACGAAGCTTAACCAGTTCAATTACATCGGCAGCAACCACATTACCTATCTGCTTATGAGCTTCCCAGGTTTGTTGCAGTTCACGGCTATCAACTGAAGTTTTTAGCACGGTTTCAATTTCATTATCTGATAATATTTTGCCATTCACGTCAGCACGGAAATTTGAATATTTCTTTTCAATTTCCGTTTCCATCTTAATACGGCGTTCCAGCAGTGTTGAATCAATCTGGTTACCCAGGTATGCGTTATACAGCACTTCGAGTTGCCTTTTAAGTAGAGGATCCTGTATGTTACCTTTGTCTTTAAATTTCTTGAGCAGGGCGAAGTCGGTTTTACTGGTGTAGTAATTAGTCAGTTTGACCTGCAACTCCTGCGACTTGTTATAATCCTCATCCTTACCAGAAATAGAAGCATTCCAATAAGCAATATTGGCTTGTTCCTGCATAGGAGCGACTTCTTTTTCATACCTGGCAATAAAGTCTTTGAATTCTTGTTCCATGTTCACTTTCTTTTGATTACAGCCAGTCAGCAATAAAATTGCCAGGACGGGCAGCATGATTCCGGTTATTTTTTTCATAGGGTTTGGGTTGAAGTGTTTGGATGTTATTTTTCGATTTCCCAGGTAGTGCCATCACGGGTATCTTTGAGGGCAATTCCCAGGTTTGTAAGCTCATTACGTATTTTGTCGGAGGTTGCAAAGTCTTTGTTGGTCCGGGCATTCTTGCGCAATTCAATAACAAGGTTCATCAGTCCGTCAAGCTTTTCATCTGAAATATTGCCGGTTTGTTCATCTTTAAGACCTAACACTTCACTGATGAATGAATCAAACGTAGCTTTCAGGATATTAATATCCTCAGAGGTAATACATTCCTGTTTATTATAAACGGAATTGATCACCCTTACACCTTCAAACAAATTAGCAATCACAATAGGGCTGTTGAAGTCATCATTCATTGCCTGGTAGCAGTTTTGCTTAATTTGCAGGATGTTTGAATCAGAATGGTCACCGGCTTTAAGGTCCTTAATCAGCGCATGAGCCCTCAGTAATCGTTCCAGTCCTTTTTCAGCAGCTTGTAATGCTTCATTTGAGAAGTCAAGCGTACTCCTGTAATGAGCCTGCAAAATAAAGAACCTGATGGTCATAGGGGCATAGGCCTGTGTTAATGCGGGATGGTTACCGGTGAAGAGTTGTTCAAGAGTAATAAAATTGCCAAGTGATTTACCCATTTTCTGGCCATTGATGGTAATCATATTGTTATGCATCCAGTAATGGGCGGGTTCAATATTATGAGCTGCAACACTTTGAGCGATTTCCGACTCATGGTGAGGGAACATGAGGTCCATACCGCCACCATGAATATCAAACCGGTTACCCAGGTATTTGGCACTCATAGCTGAACATTCAAGGTGCCATCCGGGGAAACCGTCACTCCATGGTGAAGGCCAGCGCATGATGTGCTCAGGCTGGGCTTTTTTCCATAAGGCAAAATCAACAGCATTATGTTTCTCATCCTGCCCTTCAAGTTCACGGGTATTGGCTATTAAATCTTCCAGTACTCGTCCGGATAGTTTACCATAATGATAAATGCTGTTGTACTTTACAACGTCAAAATAAACGGATCCATTGACAATATAGGCAAATCCATTCTTGAGTATCTGTTCAATCAATTGAATTTGCTCAATGATATGGCCTGAAGCATGAGGTTCAATACTGGGACTTAGCACATTGAGCGACTCCATATCATGATGATATCGGGTAGTGAAATATTGCACCACTTCCATGGGTTCAAGCTGATCAAGCTTTGCTTTTTTGGCAATCTTATCCTCACCTTCATCGGCATCATTTTCAAGGTGACCGACATCAGTAATATTCCTTACATAACGAACTTTATAACCAATATGTTTCAGATACCGGAATACCAGGTCAAAAGTAATTGCAGGGCGTGCATGCCCCAAATGGGCATCACCATACACAGTGGGGCCACATACATAAATACCTACAAAAGGAGGATGCGCGGGTTGAAAGACTTCCTTGGTTCGGCTTAACGTATTATAAAGATTCACAATGTTTTCCATATTCTTGAATTAATACACAAAAGTATAAATTAAGTGCTTTTAATGACCATAAAAGCAACAACACAAATAACAGTAAAAGCAAAAATGCTAAAAACAACCAAAGCAACAACATAAAAGGCAGCGATATGACTGTTTAAAAGTCAGGATGTTAAATCTCTTTTTCGGGATTTATAAGCATAAAACAGCACGGTTGAAGTAATGATTATGGACGCTATTTTAATAATGATTGAATCAGTATTGCCAAAGTCGTCAGCAGATTGATTAATATAACCGGCAGCATAGAGCCATGAAACCACAATTACTACGCCATTGTTCACCAAGTGGGCAATAAAAGGGATCCATATTGAACCGCTCCAGATGAAAAGGTAGCCAAACACCAGTCCCAAAAACATACGGGGCAGGAATCCATAAAACTGAAGATGAAATGCACTAAAAAGAATGGCTGACACCCAGACTGAGACATGAATGTTTTTAAAAGTCCGGTTAAATAACCGAATGGCAGTAGCCCTGAAAAGGAGTTCTTCACCCAAAGCAGGAAGGAACGCCATCATAAAGATATTGATAGCGAAAGAACCTGAATCAGTATATGATAACATTTTTTCAGTGATAGCATTAGCAGATTCTTCCGAGGCTTTCATCCAGTTTTCAAGGCCTTCAAGTTGTGCCGGCAAATACATAGCTTCATTCCATACCATGAGTTGGTTTACGATAGGGCTTACACATAATATCAAAAATGCTATAATAACTATGTTATTCAGTGGCACCCTGGTGAAACCGAGATAAGTTACAGGCCTGGTTTCAGTAAAGATGGCAAACAGAACAGGTGGAAGAATGAAAATGCCCACCTGGTTAAAAATTTGCATGGTGCGGATATACTGAATATTATCCAACAAGCTGGTACCTTGTAATGTATTGACGCCAAATACTATATAAATTATCAGGTAAGCCAGAAGCACTGAGAAGATACTGCCAAATATCAAGAGACCGATCAGAATGAACCATCGGGCTGAATTGGAAAGATTTGAAAAAATGGGCAACGGATGCATATCTATTTTTTGATGAGGCAAAAATAAGAAAATCTGCCTTGTCAGCCCTTTAACAATATGGCTATTGATCAAATCAACCCATAGAGAGGTGAAATCGTTTTAATCCCTTGTAATTATAATATCTAGCAGATCGTATCTTTGTTATACTGTTATATTATTTTCTTGTTACCTTGCAGTCTAAACCGGGATGTTATGAAAACAATTATAGACTTGTTTGAGGACAGTGTTTTGAAATACTCTGATAACATTTATTTATACCAGAAGACCAATGGTGACTATAAAGGTTCCTCTTATAGTGAAGTTAAGGAAACGGTATTGAAAGTTGCTGCGGGTCTGTTAACACTGGGGATACAACCGGGTGATCGGGTAGCACTCCTTTCTGAAGGAAGGAATGCATGGATTATAGGTGAATTGGCTATACTTTATACCGGTGCATGTTGCGTTCCTTTATCGGTTAAGCTTGATGCTGCCACTGATTTAAAATTCAGGTTACGTCATTCAGGCAGTCGTATGATTATGGTTTCAGCCCTGCAAGCACCAAAGATTGAAGGAATCAGGGACATGCTGCCTGAGCTTGAGACTATTATTTATCTGGATGAAAAACCGGCTGACCATATAGGGGATTATACATACAGTGAACTGCTTAACCGCGGAGATGAATTTTTAAAAACCAACAGGGAAGCACTTGAAAAAAGAATTGCAGGCGTAAAACCTGATGACCTTGCCAATATATCCTATACATCAGGAACAACGGCAGATCCCAAAGGAATTATGCTTACCCACTTGAATTATGCCACCAATGTTAAACAGGCCTTAACGTTGATGGATATTCCGTCAACTCATAGAACACTGGCTAT
>Ga0172378_10000399_pt1 | contig 37778 bp, 30 predicted proteins | sample GrowelOW332metaG_FD_119755 | JGI IMG/M metagenome (GOLD analysis project Ga0172378, IMG submission 119755) | Groundwater microbial communities from an aquifer near a municipal landfill in Southern Ontario, Canada - Pumphouse #3_1 metaG | ecosystem: Environmental > Aquatic > Deep subsurface >...
AACTGCTGTACGGAAAGTGAAGTGACTTGAAATCCCGCACTACGCTTATACTTGATCGTTGTGGCGCATTAAAAAAGACTGCACAAAATGAAAGAGAGTTTACCTAATAAAACAGATAGCATATTTAAGGATGAAGTAAATCCTGACTATGGGGCGTGGCTTAAAAATCCTGCAAACAAGTTTTTTCTATATTCCGAGGGATATAAAGTAGCAGGTAAAAAACTATGGGAATTCTGCATAGAAAATAGGTTTTATGCAAATACATTAATTTATCCTTTGGTGTTTAATTATCGCCAATTTCTCGAATTGAGACTGAAAGAGTTGATTATTATGGGGTATAAGTACCTTGATACAGAAAAGGATTTCTCAGACGAGCATAGTTTGATAAGACTCTGGAATACATACAGAAATGAAATATTACCACAAATAGAGCAGATTGAAAAAGATATTTTGGATAATGTTGAAAGGATTATTAGCCAATTTAATTCAGAAGACCCTCAATCAATGACTTTTCGATACCCAGTAACACGAGGTCCGAACAGAAAAGACAGTTTAAACCGAGAAACAATTGATTTAAATAATTTTAAAAATGTAATTGACAAACTTATTTACTTTTTTGATTGGCAGTGGGATATGATTTCACAATTCGAAGACATGAAGGCTGAAATGATTGCGGATATGTATCGAGAATATTGGCATTAAAAATATAGGATTTTATATATGGCAAACTACAAGATTAATAGCAATAAGTTAGAATTGATTAAGGAAAATCCGTTCAAATTAGAAAAGGAAATACAAACATTGACCGAAAAGAATTTAAAACTCATATTCGGACTTGACTTTGTAAAATCAGAATTTTCCTTGAACAATTTCCGAATTGACACCTTAGCTTTTGACCATGACGCATCTGCTTTTGTGATAATTGAGTACAAACGGGATAAGAACTTTAGCGTAATTGACCAAGGATATGCCTATTTGTCACTAATGCTGAATAATAAAGCGGATTTCATTTTGGAATATAACGAATGCGGACAATCAGTTTTAAAAAGGAATGACGTTGATTGGTCTCAATCCAAAGTAATTTTTGTTTCTCCATCATTTACAACTTATCAAAGAGAAGCGATTAATTTCAAAGATTTACCGATTGAATTATGGGAAGTTAAACGTTACGACAATGAAACTATAAATTATAGCCAAATTCAAACAAGTGGAGCACAAGAAAGCGTAAAGACAATTTCCCGAGACGATGATATTGTAGAAGCTGTAAATAAGGAGATTAAGGTTTATACGGAGAAAGAACATTTAGAAGTTGCATCTCCTGAGATTTTGGAACTGTACGAGACAATTAAAAATGCAATTACAAATCTTGACGGAATTGAATTAAAACCGACAAAAAAATATATCGCATTTGTAAGCGGTTCAAATATTGCAGACATTCACGTTCAGAAAAAAGCTTTGAAAATGTGGATAAATATGTTTAAGGGTGAACTTGACGACCCCAAAGAATTAGCAAGAGATGTTGCAAATATTGGACATTGGGGAAACGGAGATTACGAATTGCAAATTAGAGATGATGAAAATATTGAATATATTATGTCATTGATAAAACAGTCATATAAAAGGAATAAAAAATAACGACGCCACAACATCGTATATAAAACATTTGGCAGTCAGTGGGTTATCGAGCGTTTCAGCCCGCATCAAAAGTACTTGTAACTTGACAGGGAAGTGCTTCGAAATGCCAAACGTTTCATATACGCAACCGTTGTGGTGCATTTAAGAAAACCCACAATTGAAAAGGAAACTTTAAAAACTGAAAGAAAAAATTATGAATAAAAAGTTAATCAAGCTCTTTTTACGATTTGCAATTTCTATCGGATTTTTATCAGCAGTTGCTGACAGATTCGGTCTGTGGAGTAAAGAAGTTTCTGTTTGGGGAAATTGGAACAGTTTTTTGGAATATACTCAACTGATAAATCCTTGGATCCCAGATTCTGTGATTCCAACAATTGGAATTATCGCAACTGCTGCCGAAATAATTTTTGCGATTTTCTTAATCAGCGGATTTAAAACGGAGTTTTTCGCAAAATTGAGCGGATTTCTACTTTTAATATTTGCCTTATCAATGACCTTTTCTACAGGAATAAAAGGAGCTTTGGACTTTTCTGTCTTCAGTGCTTCTGCAGGAGCATTTGCTTTGGGTCTTATGAAAGAAAAATATTTGGAGTTGGACACTCTGATTTTTAAACCGAAAAACTGAACGGAAAATATAAACGACACCACAAACTTGACCGTTAGCGGCAGCAAAGAAGAATGCCAACCTTTGGAACAAGGATTTATACGGAGCAATGCTTTTGGTTGATCCTCAAACCCGACAGCTTTTTGCAAACTAACACTTGCCCTACCATATATATCTTTTCTTGTTTTTTAATCAATTGTTATCAAATAATATATACCTTTGATTCTTAATATCATTAGTGCAAACTATGAAAAATAATATTCAAAATCCATCCTTTTTACATGATTCACCTTGCACCTCCCATTCAGGGCTAAACTGGTTATTCTTACTTTTAATAGCATCATTTTTAGTTTCTTGTGAGTTTGAGAGCGATAAAGAGTTTTTTCGCGAGTTAGAAAAACCGGGTGAAATAATGATTGGCTTAGATCTGGCAGGCGTTAGACCCGGTGATCCCATTTATATTTATGATGATACAAAGTTGTATTTTAATTTGAATAATGCTGGCAAGAAGTTGTTTAATCAGGAGGTAATGATTAATGGTCAGTTATTATATTTAACAGGGGGAGATTATATCACTATCATTAAAGATAATTTGATTAAAGGAGCAAATAACAGTCTTAAAATGACTTTCAGAATTAAAACTGATTCAGGTAGTCTTGCAGATCTTTTGAATGCCGAGTTTTATGAAGGTGTGTTTGAATTTATTCTGATTCCGGTAGATAATGCTTTTGATCTTGGTGTAAGTGATGGTATAACAAATGAAGGTTATTTGGAACTTAAATGGGATAAGCCCTCGTTTGAGCAATTGGATATTGAGAGCTACGAAATAAAGTTTAAGGATTTTAGAGGTGTAAATATAATTGAAACTTTAGATGGAAGTGCGACGTCATTTGTGGATAAGGACTACATAGGAGGATACAGATCTTACAGCATATCGATGAAATTTGCTGAAGGTAAGATAAAGGATAAAGTTGTATATTATAATATGAGTTATACCGGGATGACAAGTGATGATATAAATATTGAGTTTAAGGATCTTGTCTCCACGAAGCTGACCTGGAAACCAAACAGATACAGGTGCAGATATTTTATATTGCACAATAGGAATGATGCAGTAGTTGGGTCAGCCTCTTATGAAACCCCTGAAGTACTTCTGCAGGCACCTGAATTTCCGGAGGAGAGCGGGTTTTATACTGTTATTGCTGTACCCGATTATTTTATTGCGTCGGATATTTCATACAAGTCGGGTGGAATTGAGAAGTTTTATAAGTATGAAGCCCCACCTTCGGATTTGGATATGGCAATTAACAGTTACAGTGTTGAGGATATGCTTATTTATGGTCGTTCGGGTAATACAGTTAAGGTTGGTGATGCTACTACACTTACAACTATAAATAGTTACGACTCTCCCTATTTTGAAAACCTTACTTCTGTCTCGGTTTCTCCAAACAGCAATAAGTTACTTCTGTTTATTGGTTATGATTGGGGTTTTGAAAGAGGCAACAAGGTATATCTGTATGACAACAAAAATGATTTGTCGGGTGTGCCAACCGAGATTAAGACTCCTAAAGCGAATGGTCAATATAAACGAATTGACCTGATTGATGACGAACATATTTTTATTGAGAGCTCGCTTGATGGCGATGGTATTAATACATATCTCATTCTTATTAGTGCAATAAACGGTGAGGTTGTTGAGACTTTGGCGACTAACCTGTATAATAATATTGATTTGTCGTACGACGGTAGAAGGCTTGCTGTGACCGACAGGGCCGGGTTTCTGGTTAATATATATGATATAACTGAGACGGGTTTTGAGTTGTATAAGACAATACCTCTGGATCCTTTTTATAATCCTGATGATCTGTTGTTCTGTGTTATTAATCCTAGGGATCCTGATCAGCTGCTATTCTGGTCAACAACTGCACGCAGAGTGTTGGTGTTAGATGTTGCATCGGGAAAATCAGGTTTTATAGATGGAGTGTTTAAAGCGGTGGATCCGTTTACAGGCAGAATATTTTGCTTTGAAGCCGACTGGGATAACAACAGTCTTATGAATGTTTATAACAGTTCTGATATTGATCAGCCCGCCTTTAGTTTCAGGGCGCATGATTATGGACTTAATGCTTTTAATGACTTCCTGTTAATGTATCAGGGGTGCTTTAACATATCAAACTATATTAAATAATGAAGAGGGTATTATTGATTGTTGTCTGCAGTATTTGTCTGCTTAGCTTACATGCACAGTTCAGACTTGATTATCATGCGTCTTATGCCACATATAATATGAGTGATATGAAGGATTTTGTGCATTCTGTCAGGACGCGTGAGCCATTCAGGCAGTTTGGCATGGAGCTTGTGGAGGATTTCCCGGCTTATGTTGCACACTCTGTAAATATAGGATATAGGTTGAGCCACCATGAGTTTGGAGTTAAAAGTGGTTTTTACAGTACAGGTGGTAAACTTTCGGTTGGCGACTATTCCGGAAAGATAAATATGACTTTTACTACTAACGGTTATAGAGAGGCCCTCTATTACAGGAATTATTTTTATACATTAGAAAAAGAGGATGCTCTGGGTATACTTAAAGATAAATTTTCTCTTTGGGGAGAGGTTTCGCCTGCTTTGATTATATCTACACTAAAAATTAAGACCACACTAACGGATGTTGATATGCAAGAGGTTGTGGAGGAGCCTGAATATAATGAAAATGCTTATTCTCTGCTTTTGCAGATAGGTGGGAGGTTTTATATAAACAGGATGATAGGTCTCGAACTTTCAGCCGGTTACGACCTCTCGTTTGGTGGTAGTTATGAAGAGCTGATTGGTTCGCCCAGGTCTGATTGGAGCGGATTAAGGCTCAGTGGTGGTTTGGGGTTCACTTTTTGATAGATTCTATTTATACATCTTTTGAAAAATCTATCAGAAATATGTTGTATAACATGTTTTTTATTGTATCTTTGTATTGATTTTAATGGCAAGCGAGTTGTTTAGAATCATCATTAGGTTATCAAATACATATTGAATGGCTTCTTAAATAGGCGGTTGCCGATGAATCATAGCTTTAATTTTAAAAAAAAGGAAAATTATGACAATCAGAAACCTAACAAGAGAAGAGATTTTGGGCCAGTTAAAATATCTGGAGCAAAACATTACAAAAGGGTCTGTTTCATATCGTACAAACAGGTTAAACAGAATCCGTACATTGAAGGCTAGTTTGCGCTTTGCAAGCTAACGAACTTCAATTTGCCAGTTAAAGAGCAGAAAGCAGGAAGTGCCTGTAAGTATGCTGATGCAGGAAGAAGCTGAGTGATCATCGATCACAGATGCTTTATTTTTTTTAAGAATATTTTTGTACATAATTATATATTTCATGGAGGCTGCCCCAAAAGGCGGCTTTTTCTATTTGTAGCCTATTCCTTATTTTTCATGACTGTTTTTCAATAAATAGTGATTGTGAATATGATTTTTGTTTATCTTTGTCCAAATTATTAATCAAAATAACAAATTATGGATTTATTGTCTGCCCGATTATTAGCTTTATCGCCTTCTGAAACATTCGCGATGGCTCAAAAAAGTAATGAATTGAAAGCTCAGGGAATTGATGTTATTAATATGAGTGTGGGGGAACCTGACTTTTTTACTCCCGATCATATAAAACAGGCAGCCAAGCAGGCAGTGGATGACAATTTTTCTTTCTACTCACCAGTGGCAGGATTCCCGGACTTGAAGAAAGCTATTTGTGATAAGCTTAAAAAAGAGAATGATCTGGAGTATAAGCCGGCGCAAATTGTTGTTTCGAATGGAGCTAAGCAGTCTATCTGTAACGTGATTCTCTCCGTAATTGATAAAGATGATGAGGTGATTATACCTGCGCCTTACTGGGTGAGTTACCCGGAAATGGTGAAGCTGGCCGACGGGAAGCCTGTTTTTGTTTACGCTGGCATCGACCAGAACTTTAAAATAACAGCTCAACAGCTGGAAGAGGCAATCACTCCCAAAACAAAGGCTCTGATTCTATGTTCGCCATCCAACCCTACAGGAAGTGTTTATACAGCAGAAGAACTGAAAGCCATGGCTGAGGTGCTCGAAAGATATCCTAATGTCATTATTATTGCTGATGAGATATATGAGCATATAAATTATATAGGTAAACATGAGTCGATTGCTCAATTCACTAAACTGCGAGATAGGGTAGTTGTAGTGAATGGGGTGTCGAAAGGTTATGCAATGACTGGCTGGCGCATTGGCTGGATTGCTGCTCCACAGTGGATCGCATCTGCTTGCAGTATGCTGCAGGGACAGTATACTTCGGGTCCTTCATCAATTTCACAGAAGGCTGCAGTTGCTGCCTATACAGGTGATCAGTCTTGTGTTGCTGAAATGAGAACTGCTTTCGAGAGGCGTAGGAATCTTGTTGTGGAAATGCTTAATGAGATTCCGGGGTTGAATGTGAATAATCCGATGGGTGCTTTTTATATTTTCCCGGAATGTAAGAGTTTTATCGGCAAGTCTTATAATGGTAAAAACATGAATAGTGCAACCGACATTGCAATGTATCTTTTGGAAGAAGCGCATGTGGCGTGTGTTGGAGGTGATGCTTTCGGAGCTCCCGGATGCATACGTATCTCTTACGCTACATCTGATGAAAATATTAAGAATGCAATTGCCAGGATAAAAATCGCTTTGGAAAAACTTTCCTGACAAATAAAATTATTTAAGTTGAAAATATTGCCCGGTTCAATCAATGAGCCGGGTTTTATATTTTTTATTATTACCTTTGCACATTATTTTTCAAAGGGTATAATTAATTGATGATGAGTAAAAAGTTTCCTGAACACAGCCACTTAGATCTTTCAGAAATAAACAAGGATATGCTGAAAGAGTGGGATGATAAAGAAATATTCAAAAGGAGTTTAGAAATTCGTGAAGGTCAGCCTGATTTCGTGTTTTACGAGGGTCCCCCATCTGCAAACGGGATGCCTGGTATTCATCATGTTATTGCTCGTTCTATTAAAGATATTTTTTGTCGCTATAAAACGATGAAAGGTTTTCTGGTTAACAGAAAAGCAGGTTGGGACACTCATGGTCTCCCGGTGGAACTTAGTGTTGAAAAAACATTGGGAATCACAAAAGAGGATATAGGGAAAAAAATAACTGTTGAAGAATATAATGCTGCTTGCCGCACTGAGGTGATGAAATATACCAAAGAGTGGGAAGATCTGACACGCCAAATGGGTTACTGGGTTGATATGAGCGATCCTTATATAACTTATGACAACCGATATATTGAGACTCTTTGGTATCTTCTTAAAGAATTATATAATAAGGGTTACCTGTATAAAGGTTACTCAATACAACCATATTCTCCTGCTGCAGGAACAGGATTGAGTACGCACGAGCTTAATCAGCCCGGTTGTTATCGTGATGTGAAAGATACTACTTGTACAGCTCAGTTTAAGATTGTTGATCCGCTGACTGAATGGGAAGAGTTTGGTGAGGCTTTTTTCCTTGCTTGGACAACCACTCCCTGGACGCTGCCTTCAAATGTTCTGCTTGCTGTTGGAAAGAATATCGAGTATAAAGCGGTGCAGACTTTCAATCAGTACACTGGAAAACCAATAACTGTTGTGCTTGCTAAGAATCTTGTGAATGTTTATTTTCCTGCAAAAAACAGCGAATTATCACTTAATGATTATAAGCAGGGCGATAAAGATGTGCCTTATAGGATACTTGACAAAGTTTGGAAAGGTGAAGATCTTGCAGGTATGCAATACGAACAGCTGATTCCATGGGTTAAGGCTTCTGATAACGCTTTTAAAGTAGTAACAGGGGATTTCGTGACTACTGAAGATGGAACTGGTATTGTACATATAGCTCCGACTTTTGGTGCTGATGACATGAAGGTTGGGAAAGAAAATGATGTAGAAGGGCTTATGCTTAAGGATGTTGATGGATATATGCGTCCTATGGTTGACCTTACAGGAAGATATTTCCGACTTGAAGCGATTGACCCGCAGTTTGTTCAGGATAACATGAATGCTGAGTTGTACGGTGAGTATGCCGGCAGATATGTGAAAAATGAATATGACGATTCTCTCACAGAGAAAGATGCAACACTGGATGTGGATCTTTCAGTTATGCTTAAACTTCAGAACCGTGCTTTCAGAATAGAGAAGATGGTTCACAATTATCCCCATTGCTGGAGAACTGATAAGCCTGTGCTCTATTATCCGCTGGATAGCTGGTTTGTACGTACAACCGCCTCCAGAGATAAAATGATTGAGCTTAATAATACAATAAACTGGAAACCGCAATCGACAGGTACAGGTCGTTTTGGTAAGTGGCTTGAAAATCTGCAGGACTGGAACCTTAGCAGGAGCCGCTATTGGGGCACTCCACTTCCAATATGGCGCACCGAGGATGGAAAGGAAGAAAAGTGCATAGGTTCGGTTAAAGAATTGTATGAAGAGATACAAAAAGCAATGGATGCTGGTGTAATGACAGAGCTTCCTTGGAAAGGGCTTGACCTGAATGATTATAAGGATCTGGAATATGATAAAATAGATCTGCACCGCCCGTATGTTGATAATATTGTGCTGGTTTCAGAAAACGGGAGACCGATGTATCGTGAGACTGACCTTATTGATGTTTGGTTTGACAGTGGTGCTATGCCTTTTGCACAGGTGTTTTATCCTCATATATCTGAAGACGAATTTCAAAAGGTATTCCCTGCAGATTTTATCGCTGAAGGGGTGGATCAGACGCGTGGCTGGTTTTACACTTTACATGCAATTGCTTCAATGGTAAAGGGTAGTGTAGCATTTAAGAATGTTGTTTCAAACGGTCTCGTGCTGGATAAGAATGGAAATAAGATGTCGAAAAGGCTCGGCAATGCAGTAGATCCTTTCACTACAATAGATAAATATGGTTCTGATCCGCTGCGTTGGTATATGATTACTAATGCTGCACCTTGGGAGAATCTAAGGTTTGATGTTGAAGGAGTTGAGGAAGCTCGCAGAAAATTCTTCGGGACTCTCTATAACTCTTATTCATTCTTCGTGCTTTATGCCAATGTTGATGATTTCAGAAATCAGTATCCACAGATACCTGTTGAGAAGCGACCTGAGATAGATCGTTGGATTATTTCACTGCTAAATACACTGGTAAAAGAAGTTGATCAGGGCTATGACAGTTATGAGCCAACAAAAGCAGGTCGTGTAATAAATGATTTTGTGAACGATAACCTCAGCAACTGGTATGTTCGTCTAAACCGTAAACGTTTCTGGGGTGGTGAAATGACTGATGATAAGCTGTCGGCTTATCAGACTTTGTATGAATGTCTGCTTACAGTTTCAAAGTTGATGGCTCCAATAGCACCATTTTATGCTGACAGGTTGTTTCTGGATTTAATATCAGTAGATGATAGCGTAAAACAGGATTCGGTGCATTTAACGGACTTTCCTGTGGTAGCTGAAGAGCTTATAGACAAGCAGCTTGAAGATCAGATGTATCTTGCACAGACAGTGTCGTCTATAGTACTGGCTTTACGTCGAAAGGTGAACACTAAAGTTCGTCAACCACTTTCTAAAATAATGATACCTGTTGCTGATGAAAGCCAGAAAAAAAATTTAAAGTCCGTAGAACAGCTTATCCTAAATGAGGTAAATGTTAAAGAGCTTGCTTATGTAGATTCTGCAAGTGAAATGCTGGTTAAGAGGGCTAAGCCCGATTTCAAGAAACTTGGTCCCAGATACGGGAAAATAATGAAACAGCTTGCTGTTAAAATTCAGGAGCTTGAAAACAGTGATATTCACGAACTCGAAGAAAAAGGTTCATTTGCATTAAAAGTAGATAATCAGGAGGTTGTTATTTCAACAGATGATGTGGAGATAATTTCTGAAGACATCCCGGGTTGGTTGGTTGGTAATGAGGGCAGACTAACTGTTGCATTGGATATTACTATAACCGATGAGCTTCGTAAAGAGGGGATAGCACGTGAATTGGTAAACAGGATACAGAATCTGAGAAAATCCAAGGAGTTTGAGATAACTGACAGAATTGTAGTTAAAATTGTGTCTAATCCTGCTACTGATGAAGCAGTGATTGATAATTCAGAGTATATAAGAAACCAAGTACTCGCAGATGAAATATTGATTGTGAACGAACAGCTTGACGATGTTATAGAAATAGATGATATTTCACTGACAATCAGTATTCAAAAAAACAGTTGAGAAATATTTGATTTATTATGTATATTTGTGTTGAAATTTGCACGTGAACATTTAAAAATGTGGGTTGTTGTATTTAAACTCTGATTCCAGAAGACACCAGCCAAAAAATAATTTATTATGAGCAAAAAGACGAGATATTCAGCCGAGGAATTAGAAGAATTCAGGGCAATAATTAATGAAAAACTGGAGGTTGCAAAACAAGAGTACGAAAACTACAGAGCAGCTGTAACCAACGCTGATGGTAACGATACTATTGATACATCTCCAACTTATAAAGTTCTAGAAGAGGGTGCTTCTACACTCTCTAAGGAAGAAGCCGGCCGATTGGCACAACGTCAGATGAAATTCATTCAGAATCTTCAGGCTGCTCTCGTACGCATAGAGAACGGGACATACGGAATATGTCGTGAAACAGGGAACTTGATTCCTAAAGAGCGTCTACGTGCTGTTCCTCATGCTACTCTGAGCATCGAAGCAAAGTCAAAAAAAAGAAGATAGGCAATCTTATGTGTATATCTGAAATTTTATCTGAAAGTAAAATATGAAGAGTCGTAGAGATAAGACGTTAGTCGCTATCTTGGTTGTTTTTTTGGTATTGCTCACCGACCAGCTCTCAAAGATATGGATTAAGACGAATATGGAATTATACGAAACCATCCATATTACTGATTGGTTTAAGATTTATTTCGTAGAAAATAATGGAATGGCTTTTGGGATTGAAGCAGGAGGGAAGTTGTTCTTGTCACTTTTCCGTATAATAGCTGTAACCTTTATTGTCATCTATCTTAATAAATTGATAAAACAGGGATTCAAAAAAGGATTCATTGCTTGTGTGGCATTAATACTTGCAGGTGCTTCGGGTAATATTATCGACAGTATCTTTTATGGAGTAATTTTCGAAGCTAGCTACCCGGGTCATATAGCATCTTTTGTTCCATGGGGCGAAGGTTATTCTACTCTCCTCCACGGAAAGGTTGTGGATATGTTGTATTTCCCCCTTTTTAGCGGTACATTTCCCGAATGGGTGCCGTTTTTTGGAGGTGAAGATTTTCTTTTCTTTAGATTTATCTTCAATATTGCTGACTCTGCAATAACTGTTGGCGTAATTTTATTGCTGTTATTTTACAGAAAGACTTTATCTTATTCGCTGTTATCGAAATCCGAACGTGAGAAGTTTGATAAAGAGCATCAAGAAAAAACAATTGAAAGTGAAACCTAAAGCTGTTTCGAATCTTTTATTGCTCATAGTCATGGGTATACTGATATCTTCTTGTCAGAACAGGCCAAAGGAGGTATTGAACAGAAAAAGAATGGAACAGTTGATGTATGATGTTTATATTGCCGAAGCGACTATTGAACATGACTATGAGAGCTTTAACTCATCAGAAAAAAAAGAAGCATATATAAATAAAGTTTTTGCTGAGAACAATGTAACTCAGGCACAGTGGGATTCTTCATTGTCGTGGTATTCTGATAAAATTGACCTGTATCTGAAAATGAATGACTCTGTTAAAGCAAGGCTAAAGCGTGCTCAGTCAGATATTGATAAAAAAATAAGTCAACTTCAGTCACAATCTTTCATGCCCGATACAGAGATTTATTCTGCATCTTATATTCCACTGACCTATTCTTTTAACATGCCGGGAAGTCGCAGTAAAGGTTTCCGATTTCAACTTGATTCAACAGAAATATCAAGTAACATACCAAACAACTATTTCTCTTTTAATCTAAATGCTATAGGAGTGCCAACTTCAGAGACCAACAATCTGAAATATGCACTGATTCTTGTATATAATGACACCACCATCTACAAGGTTGAAAATATTGATGAAAACAGGAATTACGGTATTCCTGTTTCAAAGTATGTAAACAATGATACGCTTATACAAATATTCGGATTTGTACATTTAGAAACTCTTCCGGGTATAACTCCAAATATTCAGTTATATGATATATATTTAGGAAGTCAATAGTCAGTTATTAAATACTAAATTTAACAAATAATAATCATAACTAAACACATCATGGAAAAGAAAAGAGTTTACACCTTTGGAAACGGCAATGCTGAAGGTCGTGCAGATATGAAAAATCTGCTCGGTGGCAAAGGAGCTAATCTTGCCGAAATGAATCTTATAGGGGTGCCGGTACCTCCCGGTTTCACCATAACTACTGAGGTTTGTACCGAATATAATGAATTGGGTCGTGATTACGTGATCAACATTTTGAGGAACGAAGTAGAGAATGCTATCGTTCAAATTGAAAAGCTGACAGGTACAAAATTTGGAGATAAGGATAATCCGTTGCTTGTATCCGTTCGCTCTGGTGCCCGTGTTTCTATGCCTGGAATGATGGACACAGTACTGAATCTTGGCCTAAACGATGATGCTGTGGGAGGTATTGCAAAGAAATCCGGTAACGAACGTTTTGCTTGGGATTCATATCGTCGTTTTGTACAGATGTACGGGGATGTTGTTTTAGGATTAAAGCCTCAGAGCAAGGAAGATATCGACCCTTTTGAAGAGATAATGGAAGAGATGAAAGCTTCAAAGGGTATTGAACTGGATACTGAATTTACTACGGACGACCTCAAACAGCTGGTTAAGTTGTTCAAGGCAGCAGTAAAAGAAAATACAGGCAGGGAGTTCCCTGTAAGTCCGTGGGACCAGTTGTGGGGTGCCATTTGTGCTGTTTTTGACAGTTGGATGAATGAGCGTGCTATTCTTTATCGTAAAATGAGCAATATTCCGGAAGAGTGGGGCACTGCCGTGAACGTACAGGCTATGGTCTATGGTAACATGGGCAGGACATCCGGTACTGGTGTTGCTTTTACCCGCGATGCTGCAACTGGGGAGGATATATTTAACGGTGAATATCTTTTAGATGCACAGGGTGAGGATGTAGTATCAGGTGTGCGTACTCCGCAACAGATAACAATAGAAGGGTCACGCAGATGGGCTAAAATGAAGGGTATATCTGAAGAAGAGCGTCAGGCCAAATTCCCTTCACTTGAGGAGGCGCTTCCGGAATGTGCTGCTGAGTTGATTGAGGTACAACAGAAGCTTGAAGACTACTTTAAAGATATGCAGGACCTTGAATTTACTATTCAGGATGGTAAACTATGGTTGTTGCAAACACGCAGCGGAAAGCGTACCGGTGCAGCAATGATCAAAATTGCCATTGACATGTTGCATGCAGGACAAATTGATGAGAAAACTGTACTGAAAAGATGCGATCCTGAAAAACTTGATGAACTTTTGCACCCTGTCTTTGATAAAAATGCACTTAAAAAGGTAAAACCAATAACTCACGGACTGCCTGCATCACCCGGTGCAGCTGCCGGTCAGGTTGTTTTTCATGCAGATGAAGCTGAAGAATGGGATAAAGAGGGTAAAAAGGTGATTCTTTGCCGAATTGAGACATCTCCCGAAGATCTCAGAGGTATGTCGTCAGCTCAAGGCATTCTTACATCACGCGGGGGAATGACTTCCCATGCTGCTGTAGTAGCACGCGGTATGGGTAAATGTTGTGTTTCAGCAGCCAATAATCTTATTATTGATTATAAAGCACGTTCACTTTCAATAAATGGAAAGGTTTTGAACGAGGGCGACTGGCTATCACTTGACGGTTCAACAGGAAATGTTTACGAAGGCAGGATACCGACTCAGGATGCTGAACTGGATGACAACTTCACTGAGCTTATGTCTTTAGCTGAGAAATATGCCCGTATGGATGTAAGGACTAATGCCGATACACCAAAAGATGCAACTGTCGCTCGTAATTTTGGAGCTAAGGGAATTGGGCTCTGTCGTACTGAACACATGTTTTTTGAAGAGGATAAGGTTGTTCCGATGCGTGAAATGATCCTTTCAAAAGACGAAGAAGGGCGTCGTGAGGCTCTTGAGAAACTATTACCTCTGCAGAAGAAGGATTTTATAGGTATTTTCAGAGCAATGGACGGACTCCCTGTAACTGTGAGATTACTGGATCCTCCTTTACATGAGTTTGTTCCTCATAACGAAAAAGGGCAAATGGAGATGGCTAAGGTGATGGGTATTTCATATAAAGATATACACGAACGAGTGGAAGGTCTTATGGAATCCAATCCTATGTTGGGTCTGCGTGGCTGCCGTCTTGGCAACCTTTATCCTGAAATTACTGAAATGCAAACCCGGGCTATCATTGAGGCTGCTCTTGAGCTGAAAGAAGAAGGTATTGTAGTAATACCTGAGATTATGGTGCCTCTTACCGGCATTGTTTTTGAGTTTAAAGCTCAGAAAGATATAATAGAAGCTACAATTCAGAAGGTGTTTGCAGAGAAGAACGATTCAGTTGAATATAAGATAGGTACAATGATTGAGATTCCAAGAGCAGCATTAACGGCTCATAAGATTGCAAAAGAAGCAGATTTCTTCTCATTTGGAACTAACGACCTGACACAGATGACTTTCGGTTACAGTAGGGATGATGTTGCAAAATTCCTTCCTATGTATTTGGATAAAGGAATTCTAAAACAGGATCCGTTTGCAGTTTTAGACCAAAATGGTGTAGGACAACTTGTGCGAATGGCTGTGCAGAAAGGTCGTGAAGTTATGCCTACTCTAAAATGCGGCATTTGTGGTGAGCATGGGGGAGAACCTTCTTCAGTGAAGTTCTGTCATACCGTGGGGTTGAATTATGTTTCCTGTTCTCCTTTCCGTGTACCAATTGCACGTCTAGCGGCAGCACAGGCAGCTATAGAAGGTTAATCAGAGGTAACAGTTTATATGAATTTTGCAGAGACGTCATGATTGGCGTCTCTGTCTGCTTATAACTACTTTTAACCATCGAGTTGTTTGGCTGTTAAGGGTATTATACTTACTTTTACAAGAATAATTCTTAAGCCGATTTATGAAATCTAAAGTAACTATATTATTAATTCTGGGGGCATTAATCACTTCTCAGTTCGTTAAATCTCAGAATAACGTGATTGATGAAATTGTATGGGTTGTAGGTGATGAAGCTATCCTGAAATCTGAAGTTGAAGAATACCGCAAAGATCTGCTGATGCAAAATCAGCGTATTGAAGGTGATCCATATTGCTTTATACCTGAGCAGCTTGCAATACAGAAGCTTTTCCTGGACCAGGCAAAGCTGGACAGTATAGAAGTGACTGAGTCTAATATTTCCCGTGATCTTGAATATTATGTAAATAATTATATCACATCGATTGGGTCTGTTGAAAGACTTGAAGAATACTTTGGAAAAAGTCTGTCTGCCATCCGTGAAGATTTAAGAAACCAGATCAGGGAGCAACAGATTGTTCAGAGTGTACAACAGAAGCATTTTGGCAATATTCAGCTCTCACCATCTGAAATACGTAAATATTACAATGACTTGCCACAGGATAGTCTTCCGTTTATCCCAACAACTATTGAGGTTCAGATAATTACGGCAGAGCCTAAAATCCCTCTTGAAGAAATTGATAAAGTTAAGGCTAGACTGAGAGAATATACTGAACAGGTGAATAGTGGTGCAAGAGAATTTTCTACACTGGCACTACTGCACTCTGAAGACCCCTCCGCAATTCAAGGTGGTGAACTCGGATTTATGCCACGTTCACGATTTGTACCCGAATTTGCCAATGTGGCATTTGCTTTAAATGATCCGGGTAAAGTGTCGAATGTTGTTGAAAGTGAGTATGGATTTCATATAATTCAGCTTATAGAACGCAGGGGAGAGATGGCAAATTTCCGACACATACTGCTTAAGCCAAAAGTTCCAAAAGAGTCGCTTGATACTGCAATTGTCAGGCTTGATTCAATAAGAACAGGTATAATAGATAAAAAAATAACATTTGATGACGCGGCAACCTATTTGTCGGCTGATAAAGATACCCGCAATAACAAAGGGATAATGGTAAATCCCACTCAAAACAGTCCAAATGCAGGTACACCCCGTTTTGCCCTTAATGAGCTTAATCAGGATATTGCTAAGATTGCAGGAGAGATGAAAACCGGCGAGATTTCAGAACCATTTCTCATGATTAATGATAAAGGACGTCAGGTTGCCGCAATGGTGAAAATTACAAACCGTAATGAAGGTCACCGTGCAAATATCAATAATGATTATCAAATAATTAAGCAGATGGCCGAAAATGCCCGAAAACAGGAGATGGTTGACGTATGGCTTCAGGATAAGATTGATAAAACATACGTACGTATCGATCCGGATTGGCAAAAATGTGAGTTCAAATATTCAGGTTGGACCAAGTAACAGTTTTTTTCAGTTGAGATGAAAAAACAATCCTCTAAATACTTAAAGGAAAGCACACTTATTCTTAGTGTGCTGTTTGTTTTTATATTATCTGTCAAAGCACAGCAAACAGTTACAACAAATCCTCCCCAGAAAGTACAAGAAAATACAAAAACAGGAGAATCAATTACAGAAGAAGGCGTAACACGTGTAATTGAATTGCGTCAGGCCGATTTATGGAGTAAAAGGTCCGGGTCTGATGCGGAGATTCTTACAGGAAACGTAATATTTTTCCATGAAGGTGCTTTTATGTATTGTGACAGCGCTTACCTGTTTCAGCAAACAAATTCATTTGAAGCGTTTAGCAATGTGAGTATGGAGCAGGGAGATACCATTTTTGTTTATGGAGACTATCTCTATTATGACGGTAATACCAGACTGGCACGTCTTCGTGATAACATAAGAATGGAAGATCAGACTGCAACACTGTTTACTGATAGTCTGGATTACGATCGTATGACTAACCTTGGATACTATTTTGAGGGAGGAATGCTTGTGGATGAGGAAAATGAACTAACTTCATTTTGGGGACAGTATGCTCTCGACACAAAGGAAGCTTTATTCAGCGATAGTGTTAAGCTTGTAAATGAAGATTATATAATTTATGCTGATACTTTGAAATATAACACCGAATCAAAAATTGCCGATATTCTTGGACCATCCCGAATAGTTTCAGACAGTGGTTATATTTATACTAATAATGGCTGGTACAATACAGTTACCGAGGATTCACGACTTTTGGACCGATCACAGGTATATAGCAATGACGGAACTAAAGTGTTAATTGGTGACACTATATATTATAACAGGATTACAGGTGAGGGAGAAGTCTTTGGCGATATGTTCCTTGAGGATACTGAGAGAAAAGGTATCATAATAGGGAACTACGGTTTTTACAATGAAAAAACCGAATATGGACTTGCAACTGACTCTGCTTATGCTATAGACTACTCAGGTCAGGACAGTCTTTTTTTGCATGGTGATACACTTGTTATGAGTACAGATTCGACTTTTCGCGATATTAAAGCATATTACGATGTAAGATTCTATAGGTCGGATATTCAGGGAGTATGTGATTCGATACATTACTCTTCACGAGACTCTATGATTTATATGATCGGATCTCCGGTTGTGTGGAACGAAAATAATCAGATATCAGGGTATCAGATTAATGTTCACATGAATGATTCGACAATTGAAAAAGCTATAGTGAAAGATTATGCAATGGCTATTCAGGACAGGGGACAGGGTAGTCAGTACAATCAATTGAGCGGTAGGGATATGACAGCATTCTTCAGAGATGGAGAAATTTATAACGTACTGGTTGAGGGGAATGCTGAATCACTTTATTATCTTGTAGAAGAAGATAGCACTATTATTGGACTTAATAAAACAGAAAGTCCATATCTCTCCATGGATATTGAAAATGAAAAAATAAAAAGGCTAAAACTATGGCCTGCAACTACGGCAGTAACAACACCTTTACCGCAGCTGCTTCCGGGCCAAGACAGACTCGAAAGGTTCGTCTGGCTTGATTATTTACGTCCAATCAGTCCTTCAGATATTTTCCGCAGTAACATAAAGAAAAGTGAAGATGCTGAAGAACAGCCTCAAAGGCGTTTTGAGAGGGAAGATATCACCCTGTGATTTAACAGTTTTATGATTATATTACATTCATCATATAACAGCAAATCGGATGACTCTTAAAAATATTGACGTTTTGTCTTTTTTACAATGATTATCTATATTTGTAACTATCAAATATTTACTTACAATGGGAATGTTTTTTTTCTACAATAATCGAAAACCTCGTAAATTTAATTATAAACCAATTCTTTATGATCCTGAGGAGGATGCACGTAAGGAAAGGTTGAAAAATCGTATTGAAGCTGTTAAAAGAGAGATGGGTGTTTTGCCTGAAAAAGTTGAGGTTGAAAAGAAAGATTTTAAAACTGAGTTTGTTTCGCAAACACGTCATTTAAAGAAACGTAAAGATAGAGTTGAAACAGGAAAAAGCACCTTTGTGGCTAATAACGGATTACTTATAATTATAGCTTTAATCCTTTTAGCTATTTTCTTCTTCTGGCTTTTGCGATAAAAACGGTTTAAATTATATATGACAGATATCATTCATCTTCTGCCAGATTCCATCGCTAATCAAATTGCTGCCGGTGAAGTAATTCAACGGCCCTCTTCAGTGGTTAAGGAACTGGTGGAGAATTCTATAGATGCGGGAGCGGAAAATATTCAAATTATAATAAAAGGTGCAGGCAGAACGCTTATAAGTGTTATTGACGATGGCAAAGGTATGTCTGCCACCGATATGAGAATGGCTTTTGAGAGGCATGCAACTTCTAAAATAAAGAGTGCAGATGATCTTTTTGCACTTACAACAATGGGTTTTCGAGGTGAAGCATTACCATCAATAGCTGCTATTTCACAGGTTGAGGTTAAGAGTCGCAGAGAAGAAGATGAACTTGGTTCATTATTGATTATTTCTGGCTCTAAGCTTGAAAAGCAAGAAGTTGTGGTTTGTGGTACAGGTACTTCAATTACAGTAAAAAACATTTTTTACAATGTGCCTGCACGAAGAAAATTCCTTAAATCAAATGAAACTGAACGTCGTAATATCTTTAATGAGATAGAGCGTATTGCTTTAGTGCATCCAAATATTGAATTTTCTCTTATTGAAAATGATGTAGAAACACTACATCTTGCCAAAACGGGATTAAAGCAGCGTATAGCACAGTTGGATGGTAAAAGTGTTCTGCAGCAATTAATTGAAATTGAGGAGGAAACAACTCTTGGCAGGATTTATGGATACGTATCAAGACCTGAATATGCAAAGAAGCGCAACTCAAGGCAGTTTTTCTTTGTAAACAACAGATATATTCGTCATCCTTATTTTTACAAAGCAGTTATGACTGCATTTGAACAGCTTATTTCTCCAAATGAGAAGCCTAGCTTCTATATTTATTTTGAGGTAGACCCTGAATCTCTTGATGTTAATATCCATCCGACAAAAACTGAAGTTAAGTTTGAGAATGAACAGGCTTTGTGGCAAATTCTTATGGTTACTGTAAAGGAGTCTCTTGGCAAGTTTAATGCTGTACCCAGTATTGATTTTGACAGAGAGGATGCACCGGAGATTCCGGTTTTTGATCCTTCAGTGCGTACTCCAATGCCAAAAGTAAATATTGACCCTTCTTATAACCCTTTTCACACTTACAAACCTGAATCTACAAGAGCATCAGCTCCTGCTTTTGGATGGGAAAAGCTGTATAAAGGTTTTGAAAAAGAAGAAATACCTGAGGAAGTGACTACAGTAAAAACTCTTCAAAATATCCCGGAAACAGATCTTTATCCAGAACATTATCAGTATAAACAAAAATATATACTGACTTCAGTAAAATCTGGATTAATGATTATTGATCAGCAAAGAGCTCATATCCGTATATTATTTGAGAAGTATCTCGCCCAGATAAGAAACAGAAAAGGAGTTTCGCAGCGTGTGTTGTTTCCTGAAATCCTTGAACTTACTGCATCAGAATCAGCAGCCCTTCCTTCTATAATGGATGACCTTGTAGCTCTTGGCTTTGAATTGAGTGACTTGGGTAATAATTGTTATGCAGTTCAGGGAGTCCCATCAGAAATAGAAAATATAAAACCGGGGCAAGTTATTAGGTCTATGATAAATAACAGTCTGGAAACTGGCAGTGATGTTAAATCCGAAATACAGGAATCTATAGCTTTGTCACTAGCCAGACTAACTGCAATACCTTATGGCAGAACACTTACTGCCGAAGAGATGCTTCTGATTGTGAGTCAGCTTTTTGCATCTCCTTCTCCATCATATACCCCAGATGGACAAAAAGTTGTAAGTTTGTTTACTGATGCCGAAATTGAAAAGAAAATGCACTAATTATAATTACCATTCAAAACAAAGATTATGGAATACTCTTACTGTGGAACAACCGGATTACAGCTGCCCAAAATATCATTGGGTTTGTGGCACAACTTTGGATTTGTGGATGATTACGAAACTGCACGAGAAATGATTTTATTTGCCTTCGAAAATGGTGTAACTCATTTTGATCTGGCTAATAATTACGGACCGCCTCCTGGTTCTGCCGAATCTAACTTTGGGAAAATTTTAAAAGAAAATCTCTCATCACATCGCGACCAGATGATAATTTCATCTAAAGCGGGATACTATATGTGGGAAGGTCCGTATGGTGACGGTGGATCAAGGAAGTATCTGATGGCGAGTATCAATCAGAGTCTGAAACGTACCGGATTGGAATACTTTGATATATTTTATTCACACAGGTATGACAAAAATACACCATTAGAGGAGACAATGCAGGCTTTGGTAGATATAGTGCGTCAGGGGAAAGCACTCTATGTTGGTTTATCAAATTATCCTCCCGTACAGGCCAGAATAGCATTGAATTATTTAAATGAAAGAGACGTGCCATGTTTGATATTTCAACACAAATACAGCATGTTTAATCGCCAGCCTGAAGATGAGATTCTGAGTATTACCAAGGAGTACGGTGCCGGTTTTATTGCATTCTCTCCTTTGGCACAGGGGCTGTTGACTGATAAATATCTACATGGTATCCCAAATGATTCACGTGCAGCAATACCGAATGGTTTTCTTAGGAAAGAACAGGTTTCTCCCTTTTTGATTGAAAAGGTAAAACAGCTGAATGAGATTGCAGGTGAACGCGGTCAGACTATGGCAGAGATGGCTCTTGCATGGGCTTTGAGAGATCCAAGGGTTACATCACTTATTGTTGGGACCAGAAATACCACCCAACTAAAGGATAACATAAATGCACTGCAGAATCTTAGTTTCACAAAAGAAGAACTAATTAAAATAGATACTATTCTTGAAGGTGCTACTTTATAATTTTGCGTAACAACTGTAAATGAAAAGATCTCTTTTATTAACGATACTTTTTATTCTGTTTTTATCTTGTGAGGATAATACACCACGGCTGACAATACCGTATGCACCTGTGAATTTCACTGTTGACTTAAATAGTTACGATTATTCCTTAAGAGAAAGTCTCTCATTTAAGATTTTTACTGAAACCGAGCGAAGGTTCGACTCGGACAGGTTTGGCTACGCAGGCTTGCTTGTCGTTGCTGATGTAACCGGTAGTACGATATATGCTTATGATCTGTGTTGTCCTTATGAAGATAACAGGAATATTAAAGTTGAGCCAACAGGTGATGGAAAGGCAATATGCTACGAATGTAAATCAGTATTTGATATTATGCTCGGGTATTCAGGTCTTGGCTTTGGAACACCAGTAAGTGGGCCATCTGAAGAACCGTTGCAAAGTTACCTAGTTTATTCATCACGACCTGGTGTTTACGAAGTAGTAAACTCTGCTGTGAAAAATAAATGACTAATTTTTTCAATAAAATCAAAACAAAACGGATACTTTTATTGTTATTCTTGCGTCCTGATTTTTTAATTTAAAATGGTATTCTCTTTAAGATTTTCTTTATTACCATTTTTTTAATTTTATTTGATGAGAAAAGTCTACACGTTTTCTGTTTTACTGGTTATCGGTCTTATTCTTTCACAAATTTTACCTCCTTTTTTAGGAGAAGGCTTCCCTGCATTTAAATTAATTTCAAATTCTTTACTCTATATTTCTCTTGCCTTTATCATGATAAATGTAGGGCGTGAGTTTGAGTTAAATAAAAAATACTGGCGCAGTTACACCCTCGATTATGGTGTTGCGATGGGAGCTGCTGCATTTCCATGGATTCTGGTAGCATTGTATTATCTCTTTGCTATTGCACCCCCTGAAATGAGAATATGGCAAAATGGGGATGCCTGGAAAGAGACATTTCTGCTTAGCCGTTATGCTGCTCCAACTTCTGCAGGAATATTGTTTACAATGTTGGCAGCTGCCGGGTTGAGGCATACCTGGGTTTATAAAAAAGTGCAGGTGCTTGCTATTTTTGATGATCTGGATACCATACTCCTGATGATACCACTTCAGATTCTGATGATAGGTATGCGCTGGCAGATGTTTGTAATTCTTATAGTTGCAGTAGTACTTATCTGGTTGGGCTGGAAGAAAATGAATACTTACAATATGAAACAAGACTGGAAGTCAATATTGTTCTATTCCGTCCTTCTTTATATTGTAATTGAAGGTCTATATCGCATAACAACTCATTTTTACGGACATGAAGGTGGCATACATATAGAAATTTTACTTCCTGCTTTTATCCTGGGAATGATTATGAAAGGAAAACATCCTCCAGTACCGGATGTGAAAGAAACGAAAGTAGCAAATTCCATTTCCTACATTTTTATGTTGCTTGTTGGGTTGAGTATGCCACTGTTCATAGGAGTAGACTTTAGTACAGAGGCAGCACTTTCAACATCAGTTATTTCTAAGATACCCATGCCCCATTGGAGTATAATAGCGATGCATGTATTTCTAGTTACTATTATTTCAAACATTGGCAAGTTATTTCCTCTGTTTTTCTACAAGGACAGAAGGTTTGCCGAGAGACTTGCCATTTCTGTAGGAATGTTTGCGAGAGGAGAGGTTGGTGCAGGAGTTCTTTTCATTGCAATTGGATATCAAATCGGAGGGGTATTATTAGTTGTTTCTGTTTTGGCAATGTGTTTGAACCTTTTACTGACAGGAATATTCATCACTTATGCTAAAAAGTTGACACTAGTTTCTTCAGGCGAGACCTCAAAATAAAACCTTTAAACTTGATAAATAAAAAAAATCAAAGAGAACTGTAAAAATGTTTCTAAAATACTTTGTAAATTAAAGAAACATTTTTACTTTTGTAGTCGCAAAAACAAACTGTGCTGGAGAGCATCGATTTGATTAAACATATTGCGGAAGTAGCTCAGTTGGTAGAGCACGACCTTGCCAAGGTCGGGGTCGCGAGTTCGAGTCTCGTCTTCCGCTCTCATAAAAAATTATTTGGTGAGGGACAATCATTTTAACCCATTTAAAAAAAAGAGTCCTACCTTGAACTAAAGGTCCGCTCGGATGGTGGAATGGTAGACACGCAAGACTTAAAATCTTGTGGCCATTATAGGCTGTGCGGGTTCAAGTCCCGCTCCGAGTACCAGATTACAAGCGCCTCAATTGATCACTGATCAGTTGGTGCGCTTTCTTTTTAATCTATTTTATCCTATTCAAATTTTATTATTAAGGTATCCTGAAACCTTATATTCATATATATGAATATAACATTAGTCGTGTTACGTTTAAAATAAGCTTATTATTACTTTATATAATATCAAATATGCAATAAGCCGTTTATAAGCCGTTTATAAGCCGTATATAAGCCGATAATAAGCGGATGTAGGATAATTTCCTATTGATATTCACGTATAGTATTAAGAAACAATTAAATAAAAATGTTGCTTAACTTATTGTCTCAAATAAGTTGGCAATTCCAATGGTTAATTGTTTGACAGGTCAGAGTTGTTTGTTTAATATATGTCAGGAACAACTAATTGTTCAACATTTGAAATAAGTTTTAAACTATTCCAAGAATCTTCTGTTATAATAATCATATAACATTTTTTATTCATTCCTTAAAAAAATCGCAGAAAATGAACAGCCTGGAAACATCGTACATGGGGATACCATTAAAAAGCCCTGTTATCTTGGGTGCATCTGAATTATCATCTCACCCCGATACACTGAGAAGAGCAGAGGATGCAGGAGTAGCAGCCATAGTGTATAAATCATTGTTTGAAGAGCAGGTGCAGCTTGAGAATCTGCAGCTTGATGAGATGCTTGAAGAGTATAATGATATTCACGCAGAGATGATCACCTTGCATCCAGAAATCGAAAGGTCGGATATTGAATATTTTCTTAATCTTTTGCGAAAAACCAAAGAGAGCGTTTCTGTTCCAGTAATTGCCAGTTTGAATGCAGTAAACAAATCTTCATGGATCAAATATGCAAAATTGATTGAAGAAACCGGGGTTGATGGTATTGAGCTGAACCTTTATCAGACACCTACACGTTTTGATCGTGATGGGGTAGCCGTTGAAAGTTGGCAACTAGATGTTGTGTCATCTATCAGAAAAAATATTACTATTCCTATTGGTGTTAAGTTGAGTTCAGATTATACCAATTTACTCAACTTTGCACAGCAATTGGATCAGTCAGGTGTTGACGGGTTGGTGCTTTTTAATGCTTTTTTTCAGCCTGATATTGATATTGAGAAAGAGAAACATCGCAAATCTTTTAATTTCAGTAAAAGAGGAGATTATAAAAAATCGCTGCGTTATGCAGGTATGCTTTATGGGCGAATCGCTGCTGATGTTTGCAGTAGTCGCGGTATTTTTAACGGAGATGATGTTATTAAACTGCTTCTTTCAGGTGCATCATGCGTGCAGGTAGTAAGTGCAGTTTACAAGCATGGAACAAACGTAATAACCGAGATAAATAAAACCATATCCAGCTGGATGGAAAAGAAAGGATATAATAGTATTGAAGACTTCAGAGGCAAACTGTCAGACAGTGTTTTGAATAAGAACGACAGTATGCTTATTTACAGACGGGCGCAGTATATCGACCTTCTTCTGCACTCAGATACAATCTTTGGAGAAGAACGTTGATCAATCATATATTTTACTCATTTACTGTTTGTGGCTGGACTTTTTCTTTATGTTTTATTGTGGCAGCTATTTTAATCCAAGTGTAACCAACTATCATTGCAAGAACTGAAGCTATAAGAACAGATAATTTTGCAATATCCTGGTATAATTTATTATCAGGAAATGCCAGATTGGATACAAATATAGACATAGTGAATCCTATGCCGGCAAGGATGGTTACACCAATGAAGACCATCCAGTTTACATTTGTAGCCAGCCGCACAATTTTAAATTTGGTCAGAATATATACAGCCAACGAAATCCCAAGAGGTTTCCCCACAAATAAGCCTAATATTATTCCTAACGAAATGGGAGACAGGAGTCCTTCGATTGAAGTTGAAGAAATAATTATGCTTGTATTAGCCAGTGCAAAAATTGGTATGATGATGAAATTGACAGGAAAACTGAGTCGTTTCTCAAATGCAGGCATTCTTTTGATAGGCAGAATGAAAGCGAGTATAACACCCGCAAAAGTAGCATGTGTACCCGATCTGTAGGTGCAATACCACATACCCAGAGCCAGGAGTATTGTGAAGAGGTATACCAGTTTTTGATGATAATAACGATTTGTCAGGTATATAACTGCCGCAAATCCGGCTACTCCTAAAAGCCAGTATATATCGGGAGTTGATCCATAAAACAGTGCTATTATGAGGATAGCACAAAGGTCGTCAATTATGGCCAGTGCAACGATAAATACCTTCATAGAGTGTGAAACTGCCTTACCAAGCAGACTTAACAATCCAATTGTGAAAGCTATATCTGTAGCTGCTGGAATTGCCCAACCGCTTGTAAACTCTGTGTTGCTAGTGATTACAGTAAATATCAATGCAGGAAATGCAACTCCAAATAAAGCAGAGATAACAGGCAGCATCATTCTTCTTGGTGATGAGATCTCTCCGTCAATTGCTTCTTTTTTGATATCAAGAGCAACATGAAAAAAGAAAAGCGCCATCAATGCATCATTAATGAAATGCAATATTGTGTGAGGGAGGTGTAATTGTCCAAATCCAGGGATCACTGTTTCCCAGAAGTTGTAATAATTATTTCCAACGCCTTTAAGGTTGGTTAAGATAAGGGAAAGAGCCGTGCATATAAGCAAAAGCACTCCCAGCGATCTACTGTCTGTTATTACAAGCTGTAACTTAGATTTAATTGAGTTGGCAGCAGAATTATCTGTCGACATTGGTGTAAATTATTACTTAGCTCCTTTGTAATAGAAAATTAAAGTCCTCTTCATTGGTCAGCTCCTTGGGTTCTTGACCATACTTAAATATCCGCGCTTTGCGGTTTCCCAGCAAGATGAGATCATCATCATCAAGCAAAAGCATTGTGCCTTCGCGCAATCCAACAACATAAGTTTCTTTGTTGACTTCAATAAATTCTTTTATTCTGTCTTCACGTGTTTCACCACCATGATTTGCAGGATTATCATCCAGATAATGAGGATTTATTTGAAAAGGAACAAGTTTTAGTGTCTTAAACTTTATAGGTTCCATGATAGGCATATCGTTAGTGGTTTTAAGTGTAGGACACGCGATGTTTGAGCCGGCGCTCCAGCCAATATATGGTGTGCCTTTTTTTACCCTTTTACGAATAACTTTCATTAATCCTTTCTCCTGCAACATTTTCACAAGTTGCCATGTATTGCCGCCACCTACCACGATTGCGTCAGCATTCTCGATGGCGTCAACAGGGTTTATAAAACGATGTATACTAGTTACATGATGGCCGATTTCTGCAAACCGTTCGTTGACTTTTTTCTCATATTCTTCAAAAGAAAAAGTTACTGCAGCATAAGGAATGAATATTGCATTAGTAGCTTTCTCCCCAAGGAAATCTTTGATATGTTGTTTAGGATATTCAAGATAACCTTCACCGGGATTGGTTGAGTTACTGATTAATAGGAGTCTCATAATACAGTTTTTTTGAATTAAAACACAAATGTAATGAAAAATAGATAAAAAGAATTTTAAATAGAATTGAATAGAGTAAATTTGTAATTAAATACAATATTAAAAATCTGTTATGGAAGATATTTTACGGAAGATACGAACTGATCTGAGACTCTCAATGAATGGACCTGTCTCCACAAGTATGCGTAACAAGGGCGTTAACTATCGAATGATTTTTGGAGTTGATACACCGGGAATAAAAAGAATTTCACAGAAATACAATCCAGATAAAGAGCTTGCAGAAACGCTTTGGAAAGAGGATGTGAGAGAGATGAAAATTATGGCAACTATATTATATCCAAAGGAACAGTTTAATGAAGAGACCGCATTAAGCTGGATATCTGAAATCAGTGATCAGGAGTTGCGAGAACAGATATGTAAAAACCTGCTTCAGGAGCTGACTTATGCTGATAATTTGGTAGAAAAAAGCTTAAACAATAAAGAAGAAAATATCAGAGCTACAGGGTTGTGGTTGTTGGCAAGACTTTGTATCACCCGCTCGGAGCTGGTAAATAAGATCAACCCTGAACTATTGCTAAATAAAGCTATTGAAGGGCTTAAATCAGAATCTATGCTGCTCCGTCAGTCATCACTGAATGCGCTTAAGTATTTTGGTCGTATTTCTCCTGATAAAGCTGATATCGTGTTAAGTAATGTTGCGTCTTTCGAAAACTCATCGGATCTTATTGAACAAGAGATGTATGATCAGCTTAATTTTGAATTTAGCAATATGGAAGATTGATCAGCTTTTATAATTCTGATTAATAAAAAACATAGCTATCAATATATTAAGTATTAGAAAACCACCGCTGCCGGCAAGAAATATCCCTTTCCACTGAGGGAATACTATAAGAGATGTAATAGAAGCTATTGCCAGAACAGCAATAATGATCCACAAGACTTTGAATAATGTTTTCTTTTTACTCATTTTATATACTTATTTAAACATTAATAGTTTATTGGATTAATTTATCGTTGGGTAAGAAAGTAATTCTACTTGTCTTTTCATCCAAAGGGTAATATCGGATAATACCTGAGGAGAAAATGTTTGCTCTATTTTTGCATACTCATCGGGCTGACCAGTGATACTTTGCTGGAACAGGTGATTTAATTGGGGATATAATTTAGTAACAATATTAGTATTTCCTCTATTATTTATTGACTCCTTTATAGCTGAAAGATTTTTTTCAGCCGGTACCTGAACATCATTCCCGCCGTTTATGGCAAAAACGGCACATGTTACTTTATTGAGATATTCTTCCGGGTTTGTGGCCAGGAAACTGCGATACCCGGGAGTTATCATACCGTTGAATTGTGCACGAAGATAAGGCTCTTTTTCGATTTTCAGTTTAAACATTATAGGAAGTTGTTCCCAAAGATACGAAAGCTTGTCGCGTAATGCCGTTCTGTCGTTTTCTGTTCCGGTCCATTCAAGCAAACTCTCAAATATTTCTTTATTAAGAATCTGAATTCTTTCAATTGTTTCCGGTTCAAACTTATTGTATTTCATTGAATTCTCGTTTTGATCTAAAACGATTTCTATTCCTTTAGTACCGGGTGCAGCCATGAGCACTATATACTTAACATCTGTGTTTTCTGCAGCAACCATTGGTGCTATAATTCCACCCTCGCTGTGGCCTATCAGTCCAATTTTTGAACCATCAATCTCATTCCTGTTTTTTAGAAAATCAACAATATTATTGGCATCATATACAAAATCTTTAATAGTTGCCTTTGAATAATCTCCTGTTGATTTTCCAACACCACGTTTGTCATAGCGAAGAACAGCAAAACCATTTCGTGTAAGGTGGTCAGAGAGTATGAAGAAGGGTTTGTGGCCAAAAATAGTTTCATCTCTGTCGTTGGGTCCGCTTCCCGCAATTAATACAACTGCAGGAAACACACCTGTGCTATCAGGCAATGTTAGTGTAGCAGAAAGAGAGATGTCAGTACTGTCATCTGTTATAATTACCTCCTTAGAGATATAAGGTAGTGGTTCCACAGGAGTCTGAGGTCGTTGAATTAAAGGCTCTGTTGCTCTTTTTAATGTAAGCGGAAACGGTATACCACCCTGACTAAAAGTTCCTATTATTGAGTCACCTTCAAGGTTTCCCCTATATAAAATTCCCAATCCTGATGCTACAATTTCAAGCTTGTCATCCTTAAATGAAGTTCTTGTTGTAGGTAGTCCGAAAGCTCCCTGATCAGGACTATCCATTGTGGAAATAAGAGTTGAATCGCCTTTTTCAATATTAAAAACAAGGCGGAGTGAGGAGCTCTGGATTTTTAAACTTCCTGACCAGCTGCCTGTTATATCCTGTGCACATAAGGGAGCGAGCAGTAGTATCAGTGAAAGCAATAAAGTGGTTCTTTTATTCATGATGATACGGTTCATTATTTAGGATTGTCATTGCTCTGTAAAGCTGTTCTGTAAATACCATTCTAACCATTTGATGCGTGAATGTCATTTTTGAAAGTGAGATCTTTTCGTTTGCTATATCATAAATACTCTTTGAAAAGCCGTAAGGCCCTCCAATTAAAAAAACTAATCTTTTTGGAACGGAGTGCATCTTTTTTTCGATGTATCTTGCAAATTCCGGTGAACTGTAAGTTTTTCCTTTATCATCCAGTAAAACAATATAATCTGTTGGCTCAATATTCTTGAGCAACTTTTCTCCTTCCTGAACTTTCTGCTCCTCTTCCGAGATGCTTTTCCTGTTTTTCAGATCCTGAAGATAAATAATTTCAAACGGAATATAATGATTCACTCTTTTGATATACTCATCAATAATTTCTCTGAACAAACTATTATCGGTTTTCCCTACAGAAAGTAAAGCTATCTTCATTTGAAAAAAAACTATTTATACTCTAAAGTTGGATTATCGTCGCTAGTTTCGTATGTATTTTGTCCCCCAACAATTAAAAACCATTCTTTAATTACAAATGTAGCCGATTATTTTGTATTTTTGTGCGAATTATTTTAGTAAAATTATAACAAAACGGGTATTTGGTTGTTTAGTGTGAAATGCTCGTAAAAGTAGAACCCATTAAATGATGGAAGTAGAAAATTTAATCAAAAACCTGATAGAACTGGCTTTTGCCGAAGATATAGGTGATGGAGATCATACCACATTATGCAGCATACCTGCAACAGAAGAAGGAAGTTCTAGGTTATTAATAAAAGAGGAAGGAATACTGGCAGGCGTTGAAATTGCCAAAGTAGTCTTTCATAAATTTGATCCCAATTTAAAAGTAGAAGTTTTTATAGAAGATGGCACCCATGTAGAACCGGGTGAGGTGGCATTTGTAGTCTCAGGAAAAGTACAGTCATTACTGCAAACTGAGAGACTCGTGCTCAATATTATGCAGCGAATGAGTGGAATAGCTACTATTACTAACAAGTATGTTAAACTGCTGGAAGGAACAAATGCCAAAGTTTTGGATACAAGGAAGACAACTCCGGGAATGCGAATGCTGGAAAAGCTGGCTGTAAAAACGGGTGGGGGAGAAAACCACAGAATAGGCCTTTTTGATATGATTTTGTTAAAAGACAATCATGTTGATTTTGCCGGAGGTATTGAAAATGCTATTACGAGAGCTAAGCAGTATCTTAAAGAAAAAAACAAAGATTTAAAGATTGAAATCGAAGTAAGAAACTTTGAAGAGCTCAATGAAGCCCTCCGTGTAGGTGGGGTGGACAGGATTATGCTTGATAATTTTACAGTTGAAGATACCCGTCGTGCTGTGGAAATTGTGAATGGTCGTGTTGAACTAGAGTCATCGGGAGGTATTACATTTGATACAATCCGTGAATATGCTCTTGCGGGTGTAGATTATATTTCAGTGGGTGCTCTGACACACTCTGTTAAAAGTCTAGACATGAGCTTAAAGGCTGTATAATATTAAGAATGATACAAAACGAAGATAAACAAGAGCTACTCGACAAAAGGTACATGCGAATGGCTTATATTTGGTCAGAAAATTCATACTGTAAACGCAGAAAAGTTGGTGCACTTATAGTTAAGGATAAAATGATTATTTCTGACGGTTACAATGGCACACCATCCGGTTTCGAAAACATTTGTGAAGATGATAATGATAAAACAAAACCTTATGTTTTGCATGCTGAAGCTAATGCAATAACAAAAGTTGCCCGTTCAAACAACAGCAGCAACGGTGCAACACTTTATGTTACATCATCTCCATGTATAGAATGTGCAAAATTGATTATTCAGGCAGGAATAAAGCGAGTGGTTTATTCCGATGCATACAGGTTGAGCGATGGTATTGATTTACTAAAAAGAGCAAACATCGAACTTGTATCCGTGGAGCTTAACAGTTAAAAAAAGAGAAGTAGTTGATGGGTACAGATAATAGAAAAGGTACATGGTTGCCACTATGGATTTCTATAGGGATAGCAATTGGTATATTTATAGGAAGTAAATATGGCCGATTTAGTATTCCCGGAAGTCTTGATGGCTCTGGTAAAATAAATGCAGTATTAAACTACATACAAGAATCGTATGTGGATACAATAAATACCTATCGACTTATTGAAGATGCTTTGCCAAACATAATTCACGAGCTTGATCCTCACTCAGAGTATATTTCAGCAGCCGATATGAAACGGGTAAATGAATCTATGGAGGGACATTTCTCTGGAATTGGTGTGAGCTTCTATATACTGAAAGATACTATAGTTGTGACCAGTATTGTACCCGGTGGCCCTTCTGAAGCAGCCGGCATAATGCCGTGGGACAGGATAGTGATGGTTGATGACTCTGTTGTTGCCGGTAATAAAATGCAAAATGAAGATGTTCAGAGAGTATTGCAAGGAGAAAGCGGAACAGAAGTGAAACTCGGTATTTTAAGTAATGGTGGCAATATTGTACATGATATAATTGTGACTCGCGGTGAAATTCCTGTAAACAGTGTAAACGCTGCATATATGCTAACCGACAGGATTGGTTTTATTAAATTAGGTGTTAATTTTGGATTTAATACATTTAGTGAATTTATTTCTGCCATATCCAAATTGAAAAGTACGGGTGCTGAATCTTTCATTATTGATCTAAGAGGGAATGCAGGTGGATCGCTTGATGTAGTAGTAGCAATGGTAAACGAGTTTTTGCAGAAAGGTGATCTAATAGTATATACTGAAGGTCGCAATTTCCCACGTACTGACAACTATGCAAATGGCTCCGGCACATGTAAAGATGATGATATTGTTGTTTTGATTGATGAACTCAGTGCATCTGCAAGTGAAATTTTTGCAGGGGCAATTCAGGATCATGACAGAGGCTTGATAATTGGGCGGCGATCGTTTGGAAAAGGACTGGTGCAAAGTCAGAGAAACTTTCCTGACGGATCGGCTTTAAGGCTCACTGTTGCGAGGTATTACACAGCATCAGGCAGGTCAATCCAGAGAGTATATGAGAAAGGTAGATATAATGAGTATGAGATGGATGCTATAAATCGTTATATACAGGGTGATTACGTAAATATAGATACATTGAAAAATCTTACACCTTTTCAGACTTTAGGAGGTAGAACTGTTTATGGTGGTGACGGAATAATGCCGGATATATTTATTTCGCGAGATACTACAGGATATAACTCATATTACAACAGTGTAGTTAACAGGCGCTTAGATGAGGAGTATGCAATGATGTATTCTGATATGCACAAAGAAAAGTTGAGCAGCTTCGAAACATGGCGAGATCTTTATAATTATCTCAGACAGCAGCCACTCTTGTTAAATCTTGTAAGCCACGCCGATAATAACGGTATCAGGCGCAGACCATATTATATTCAGGAGTCCGGCGACTTGTTTGAAAATAATATGATAGCATATATAGTAAGGAATTTCTTTGGAGAGGAGGCATTCTGGGCATCATATTACAGAGAAGATCCACTATTACATAAGGGAGTAGAATTAATTGAAACCGAAAAAACCACCAAAGCCAATATATTAAAAGAAGAGTATAAATAATAAAAACTTTTACCTTTGTTTAATCTATAGAGCTAATCATTCATTAATATATGTTTTTATGAGTAAGTTTATCCAAAACTATTTATCAAGCAGAGTCCTTTCAAGAACAGCCATTCTGGTTATTGATACTATGATGATTGTTTTTTCCTGCATGCTTATGTATTTCATAAGGTATGGGTTTGATGGACTCACCGCTGATATAAGAAGTGATGGCACTACATTGTGTTTGTTTTTGATCTTCTTTAATACAATCTCATTTGTAACCTTACGCACATTTAGCGGAATTTTAAGGTTCTCGTCTTTTACTGATCTCATGAGAATTGTTTATGCTCTGGTTCTTGGTTATGGGTTGACTTTTATATCGGTACTCATACTAAGAAATTTTCAATCCGGTTTTCATCTCGATAATCTCACTTTTATATCCATATTCTTTCTGAACACTTTCTTGATGATCTTTTCCCGAATATTGGTGAAAGAGGTTTATGAAACTATTACAGGAAATGATAGAAAACCTGTGAACGTGTTTATTTATGGAACAAAAGAAGCAGGAATTAGTGTGGCTAAAGCACTTAGAGGTAACAACGAGTTTAATTACCGAGTTCTTGGCTTTATATCCGATGAAAGCCACATGGTTGGTAAAGAGCTTATGGGTGTGACAATTTATGAAAATAATGAAAACTTGTTCAGGGTATTAGTAAGTAAAAATGTCAGAACTATAATTGTGTCACCACAAAAGATGCAGGAGATAAAGAACTCAGCACTATTGGCTAATTTTGTAGATCATGATATATCACTATTAACAACAGCCCCCATAAACGAATGGAACGGAACTCTAAAAAGCAAAGAACAACTTAAAGATATTCAGATTGAGGACCTATTGCCTCGTGACCCGATTAATATAAATATGCTTGAGATAGCTTCAAACATTGAGGGTAAACGAGTAATGGTTACAGGTGCTGCAGGGTCAATTGGTAGTGAAATTGTCAGGCAAGTTGCCTCCTTCAATCCCAACAGTATAATACTCATAGATCAGGCAGAAACGCCGCTACATGATCTGAAACTTGAACTTAAAGATAAATGGAGAGATCTCAGAACAGAAATAATTGTTGCCAATATTAGCAACAGTTCACGAATGGATAAGATCTTCTCCAAAACAAGACCCCAGTATATTTTTCATGCTGCAGCTTATAAACATGTTCCAATGATGGAGGTGAATGTTTCGGAAGCTATTCAGACAAATGTTCTTGGCACGAAAATTATCGCCGATCTGGCTGTAAAGTATAATGCAAAAAAGTTTGTGATGGTTTCAACAGATAAGGCGGTTAATCCATCAAATGTAATGGGTTGTTCTAAAAGGATCTGTGAGATCTATGTTCAATCACTTGCCAAGTGGATCGAGAAAAAAGGTGATAAATCTACACAATTTATTACAACACGCTTTGGTAATGTGCTTGGTTCAAATGGTTCGGTAATACCTCTTTTTAAGGAACAGATAAAACATGGTGGTCCGGTTACAGTTACACATCCCGAAATAATTCGTTATTTTATGACGATACCCGAAGCTTGTCAATTAGTTCTTGAAGCCGGTGCAATGGGTAAAGGTGGAGAGATATTTATTTTTGACATGGGTAAGCCGGTAAAAATACTTGATTTAGCAAAAAGAATGATTCGTTTGTCTGGTTCAAAAAATGTCAAAATTGAATTTACAGGCTTGCGTAACGGAGAAAAGCTCTATGAAGAGCTGTTAAATAAGGCTGAGTATACTAAACCTACTCATCATGAGAAAATAATGATAGCGAATGTTCGTGAATACGAATATCAGCAAGTAAGTCAACTGATTGATTCTTTAATCAAAGATTCGTATGATTATGATGAGATGCGAACTGTAAGGAAAATGAAAGAGATAGTGCCTGAGTTCCAGAGCATAAACTCCCCTTTTGAAGCAGTAGACAGAATGCTGGAAAAGGTTTCTAAAGATGCCATTTAAATATGGCATCTAATTCTTTAGATCTCCCTGCATATCACAAAGTTTGGTGTAATATCCACCTAATTCGTAAAGTGAAGCGTGTTTTCCCTGTTCAATGATCTCGCCTTCCTTCATGACATAAATAATATCTGCTTTTCTAATAGTTGATAAACGGTGAGCTATAATTATAGTTGTACGATCTTTCATAAGCTTGTCAAGCGCTTCCTGTACTAGTCGCTCCGAATCGGTATCCAAAGCTGAAGTAGCTTCATCAAAAATTAGTATCTCCGGATTCTTCAGGATTGCTCTTGCAATACTGATTCTTTGTCTCTGTCCGCCTGACAGTTTTCCACCCCTGTCTCCAATATTAGTGTGATATCCATTTTCGGTTGCTATTATAAATTCATGTGCATTAGCAACTTTGGCTGCTTCAATTACCTTGCTTTCAGAAACTTCTTTCAGACCAAAAGCAATGTTATTGAAGAAAGTATCATTAAACAGTATGGGATCCTGATTGACGTTGCCCATCAGTGATCTTAGTTCTTGTATTTTTACATCCCTAATATTTACGCCATCAATATATATACCACCTTCTTGAATATCATAGAATCTTGGCAGAAGATCAGCAATAGTTGATTTACCTGATCCCGACTGACCAACCAAGGCTATTGTTTTGCCTTTCTCAATCGTTATATCAACACCCTTTATAACCCAATCATTTATGTATTTAAACCATACATTTTTATATTCAATTACTTTATTGAATTTTAATTCAACAGGTTCTTCAGGGTCTGTAATCGTATTTTTGGCATCAAGGATTTTGTCGATTCGTTCCATAGAAGCCAACCCGCGCTGAACTGCGTAAGCAGACTTTGAAAACTCCTTGGCCGGGTTTATAATGCTATAGAATATCGTGAGATAATATATAAACGTAGCAGCATCTATTACACCATTATTACCGAGAATCAGCGAACCCCCAAACCACAGAACTATTGCAATGGTTATTGTACCCAACAATTCACTCATCGGATGTGCCAGCTGCTGTCTCCTCGAAATTCTGTTTGACATCCTCCTGAACTCATTACTTCCTTTATGGAATCTTCTGGAAATCTTGCTTTCGGCCACAAAGGCTTTTATAACCCTTAAGCCGCTCAAGGTCTCTTCTACCTGCGACATTAGCTCTCCCCATTTGTTTTGAGCTTCAAAAGAACTCCTTTTCAGGTTTCTGCCAACCCGTCCCATCACAAAACCCATAACCGGCAGAACTATCAGCACAAAAATAGTAAGCTGCCAACTCAAGATGGTCATCGTGGCCAGATAAATAAGTATGAGTATCGGATTCTTAAAAAGCATGTCAAGTGAACTCATTACAGAGTTTTCCACTTCATTAACATCGCCCGAAATTCTTGATAGGATATCGCCCTTTCTTTCTTCAGAGAAAAAAGCTAACGGCAAAGAAAGAATCTTGTCGTTAATATTATTACGGATATCTTTCACAACACCTGTTCTGATTGGTATTATAAAGTAGGAGCCAAAATATGCAGAAGAGGTTTTAAGTAGTGTCATGACAATCAAAAAGAGTGCAAGCATCAACAATGTAAAGCTGCTGCCGTGAGTCTCTATTAATTGTGTTATAAACCAGTTGACATTATTGAGTGTGATATCTATAAATGAGTATCCTGCATTTTCCCAGGGTATGAACTCAAATGTATTGGTGTTTACTTTAAACAATACCTGGAGTATCGGGATTATAGTAGCAAGAGAAAACACATTCAGTATTGCTGAAAGCAGATTAAAGAAAAAAGCCAGAAACAGATATTTCTTATATGGAGGTAAAAATCTTTTTATAATATGTATAATACCTTTCATTAATAGTAAAGTTTGTTGTTACGTTAAATTACACTCGCAAATTTCGCGCAAGTTACGCATAAAATATGATTTTTTGATAAGTTGTCTATTCCCTGTTACTATGAAAAGGTTCTATAATAAACACAAATTCCTTGTGATTTATTTATGCTTTGCTTTTACTTTGCTATTAACTCATCCATACCTCGCTCTTATAAAGCTCGGTTATAAGAGGAGAATTTAAGACCGAAATTAGTACAATTTCAGATGGATTTGATATCTATGTGCAATGCAGAATATAAAGACTTTTTGCCTTTTCAAGAAAAAGATGGAAAAAGTCTCTTTTTTTTGAAAAAATTATTGTTCTGATTATCATGGTTATGGGATATTCTCAGAAAAAAAAGTGAAGATTTTTTGAAAGTTAATTGCGAAATAGTTTGCACGATAAAAAATGTTCCCTATCTTTGCACCCGCTTTTGGAAGGAACACCTCCTCAAGCAAAAAACAAGAAGCGATCTTTAGAAGATTTACATACAATTTTTTTAGACAAAGCAAAGTACAAGATATATAAGAAATTATATT
>Ga0172378_10000400_pt1 | contig 37764 bp, 37 predicted proteins | sample GrowelOW332metaG_FD_119755 | JGI IMG/M metagenome (GOLD analysis project Ga0172378, IMG submission 119755) | Groundwater microbial communities from an aquifer near a municipal landfill in Southern Ontario, Canada - Pumphouse #3_1 metaG | ecosystem: Environmental > Aquatic > Deep subsurface >...
ACTTTCTCAAGAAGAAATAGACAACGGAGTCCTGTTGTTGAATTTGACACCGAGAAAGGTCTTAAAAGGGCTAACCCCGCTGGAAGTCTTCACTGGCAAACGTGTTGCACTTATTACTTGAATCCAGCCTTTGATTGTAAACCGTGAGAAAGTATTGACCGGGAGTTAAAGGGGCGGTGATATCAAACCAGCCGCTGCCATCGGTATACGATTTCGTATCCAGGGCGACGGCATACCGTTTGTTCCTGATATATTCGGCCTTTTTTTTATTTACCTGCAGGTGCTCTCCAGACAAAATACAGGCATCCAGATGACTTACATCGCTACCTGCATGAATTCCTGCCCGTATATTGGCCCCGCGCAGATAGCTTGTCTGGGGCAAGAAAAGTTTTACACCATCTTGACCTTGAATGTGCACAACAGCAATTTTTTCTACAGAAACCGGTGGCTTCAGGGCACGCCAGTGAGGATAATAAAGGATATCGTAACTGCCGCCTGTCTCCGGCAAATCCACCTTCAGGTTGGATGTGCCGGAAAAATTTTTATTGACGGAAAGGGCATGATTTAACCCATGCCTGATATCTTTGGGCACAAACCATGACGGCACCACAAGACAATAGGAGTCCGGCTTTTGGGCCCCGTCCAGCCCAAGACCGCTGGTTGCAATTTCAACTCTCTGTTTTTTTTCAAAAACCAGGGGCAAACCGGACGTGCTAAATCCTTTTATCAACTTTACCGGTTGCGGAGTGCCAACCATGAGGTCGACCTTGAGTAAAAGCTGTTGATCGCTGCTGTCCTCGCTAAAAATACGCAACTGATATTCCCCGGGGACCTCCACCCGGTACTTTATCCGGGTAAACGCTTCTTTTTGCTTTATATACCAATATGTTATATGTTTTTTAGAGTTATCAGGGGCATCTTTTCTAAACAACCCCACCCAGGGACGTTTGCCCTTTGCACCGGTAAACCATGCCTGGGAGTTGTGAATAACCGCATTAAATTGATCTCCCGGAGCGATGGCGGTTCCCCCCAGGCCAGGATATCCCCTGGTTTCTACCTTGAGATTCCCCTCCCATTCAACCGGCTTTTGTATGGAGATCTTTTCTTTAGCCAAAAACAAACCGTTGCGGTCATAGACGTTCAACATATATTCTGCCGGCACATCGGGCAGCTGAAGCTGAAGCAGATTGTCAAGTGCCGGAGCAGGATAGAAGACAGGCGACGTTGTTTGACGTTTTTTCTCTTGTTCATCTAAAGATGGGCTCAGCGGAATAAGGTGCAGCCATATCCCGCCTGTTTCCTCTCGGGTAACATGACACTGAAGTCGCTGTCCTGGGTAATAGACGTCTTGATAGAGACCTAAAGCATCCTCTTTAAGAAGAGTCAATGCTCCTGGTTGGGGGGTATCCTGTTTTTTTTTCAGAGATGCAATCTTCTTTTTTAACAGTTGATGCCGCCTGTCATCAGTCGGCGGATACTTGTCCCAGATAAGATCGAGGTATTGATAGGCCCGCCTGGCCTCGGAAAAAATGCCAACGGATTCAAATGCCTGCCCTGCTTTAAACAGCTTGTCATGCAAAACAATTGACGATTCAGGGAGAGTCCTGACCGCATGTTTCAAATCCTGACGGTATTTTTGGATATCTGCCAGGGCGAAGGAGATGCTGCTGCAACACAATAGTATCACAGCAAAAACAAATAACGGGATGATATTTATTGCTTTTCTATTCATCAACAGACCTCCTGGTTGCCTGTATTCAAAAGGGTTATTTATCTCAAAAAGCCGTGAAACATATCCCCCTGAATTCGTATGATAAGAGCACAGCCTCTGTCAGCCACTGAAGAGAAGTATATCTTTGAAAAAGATACCCGCACCTCAGTCTTTAAAAGACACTATATCGAAATAAATCAAAAAAATAGTGACTCGCAATCAAATATTAAAATATCCCGAGCGCTCCCAGCCCACGATTTTCGTGAAATATCCCATAACACCGGACTAAAGGACTCTCGCATAATGGTCCCTTGAGGAATCTTGTATTTCGTTCATATTCAAGGTGCAGAAAGAAATTTACAGCAGACATATAACTGATATTGGAGTCTGGCGCTTACCTCCGAGGATAAATTTTTAACTGTACCCAATAAGATGGGTGATTATTCAAAGTTTTCTTTGCTTTTGCAGTGCCTGTTTTATGCAGGAGAAACTGAAAAACCCCGATACCATAACCATGGTATCGGGGTTTTCTTTTAAAGAGTACTGCAGAAGCATCTCCGCAGTTTCACTCAATCCTTCTGCAGAAAGGGGTATTCATAGGTGGAAGGCGCCAGAAACGTCTCTTTCACTGTTCTCATGGAGACCCAGCGCATGAGGTTGGCTGCCGACCCGGCCTTGTCGTTCGTCCCGGAGGCGCGACCGCCGCCGAAAGGCTGTTGACCGACAACAGCGCCGGTGGGTTTGTCATTGATATAGAAGTTACCTGCGCTGTGCTCCAGAGCCGCCATGGCAGTACCTACCGCCAGACGATCTTTTGCAAAGATACTTCCAGTAAGCGCATAGGGAGAACTTTTATCACACAACTTCAAGGTCTTTTCATAATCAGCGTCATCATAGACATATACGCTCATTACCGGCCCGAAAACCTCTTCAACCATGGTTTTAAACTGGGGATCCGTTGCCAAAATCACCGTAGGCTCAATGAAATAGCCTTTACTGTCATCACATCCACCGCCAATAAGGATCTCTGCTCCATCGTTATCTCTGGTGTACTGAAGATATGAAGAGATATTATCAAAAGCTGCCTTATCGATAACAGCACCGACAAAATTGGTGAAATCAGCAGGGTCGCCCATCTTGATGGTACTCATCTGCGCCCGAACTTCTTTCTCAATATCACCCCAGAGAGATTTCGGAATAAAGGCCCGGCTTGCGGCAGAACATTTTTGTCCCTGGAATTCGAAGGCACCGCGCACAATCGCGGTGGCTACCTGTTTCGCATCTGAAGAGCTGTGAACAAAAATGAAATCCTTCCCTCCAGTCTCCCCGACAATTCTCGGATATGCATGATATTTAGTAATATTCTCGCCAACGGTTTTCCACATTGACTGAAAAACACGGGTGGAACCGGTGAAGTGAATTCCTGCAAGGTGTTCACTTGCCAGTGCAGTATTACCTACATCAGAACCGGAGCCGGGAACAAAGTTGATAACTCCTGGCGGAAGCCCGGCCTCCTCAAGGATCTGCATAAAGAGGTATGGCGTATACACAAGTGCAGACGCAGGTTTCCAGACAACTGTATTTCCCATCATGGCAGGAGCAGTCGGCAGGTTACCCGCAATCGCGGTAAAATTGAAAGGAGTAACCGCAAAAACAAAGCCTTCCAGCGGGCGGTACTGCACGTAATTCCACACTCCTTCAGAGGAAGTGGGCTGATTACGATAAATTTCTTCAGCATATTTTGCGTTGAAGCGGAGGAAGTCAACCAGCTCACAAACAGCGTCAATTTCTGCCTGGAAGACATTTTTTCCACCAACCAGCATCGCCCCGGCATTCATCTGATAACGATATTTTTTCGAGATAAGCTCGGCAACCTTCAGCATGATGGCAGCACGCTCTTCCCAGCGGATAGAACGCCACATCTCTTGACTTGCCACGGCACAGTCAATGGCCTGCTGCACCTCTTTCGGTCCCGCTTTATGGTATTCAGCAAGAACATGCCCATGATCATGGGGCATGGTAACTTTACCCATATTGCCAGTTCTCACTTCTTTCCCACCGATGATAAGGGGAATTTCAATCTTCGTTGCTGCCATCTCTTTCAGCGCAGCCTGCATGGCCTTTCTCTCCGGACTTCCTGGGGCATACGAATAAATCGGTTCGTTGCTCGGTTCCGGGACATTGATGATAGCGTTGTTTACTAAATTCATAGGTCTTCCTCTTCTTTTTAACCTTTAACAAAAATTGCTTTGACAGCCATTGAAACCATATTGGGATTCTCTTTCAACCGGCGGGTACAATATCCAAACCAGTCGGCACCATAGGGCAGGTAAACCCGCATGGAATGACCTTTATCAAGGATGGATTGACGCAGACCAGGGGCTACGCCAAAAAGCATTTGAAACTCATATTTATCTTTGGCAACTTCATATTTTTCCAACAGTTTATATGCACCTTCGACGAGGATTGGATCGTGGGTGGCAATTCCTGGAAACATCTTCAGCTTCAACATCATCTCCAGATCTTCGAGATAATGATCGCGTACTTCCTGCGCATCTTTAAAGGAAATTTCCGCAGATTCAACATAGATACCTTTGCAGAGACGGAGATTCACCGGTGCGTCAGGGGTATTGAGATCCGCAAGGCTCTCAATATCGTTTTTTGTTCGTTTCAACATCGCCTGAACAACAAGCCCTACATGGTTAGGGAACTCCTGTTTGAAACGTCGAAACATGGCAATTTCCATATCGGTGCAGGGAGAGTCTTCCATATCAATCCGAATAAAACGGTTATAGGAGACTGCCTTTTCAATAAGCTCATGAATATTTTTTTCACACACCTCTTTATCAAGTAAAAGGCCAAAAAATGTAGGTTTCACCGAATAACTGGTGGTAAGACCTGCTTTTTCCGTTTTCTCAATCAGATCAAGATACTCTCTCTTGTTCTGCTCAGCCTGATCAAGGCTGGTGATAAACTCCCCAAGGATATCAATGGTGGTTTCAACCTGCATTTCATTGAGCGCCTTCACCTGTTCCATGGCCTGCTCAATATTTTGACCGGCAACGTACTCCTTGGAAAAGCGCCAGACAAAGGACTGTGGCAGGTGGGGTAAAATGTTTGCTACGATTTTTTGTAACATGCTGTGTCTCCTGTATAATTTTAAGGTATACTACTTTTGTTCTTGCAGACGGTATACAATTAATGTAATTTTGATTTTACGAATATCGAACAAACATGTCAACTATTTTTGGTTTGAAGGGGGAAAAATGACAAAAACCGTCGGGAATCCTGAGGAGCAGCAAAAAGAAAAGGAGAAGAGTTCTTCCGAAGAATTTGCCTATCAGAAATTAAAAACCGCCATACGTAAGCGCTACATCACCAGGGGAAGCAAACTTGTTGAGACAACCCTCGCTGAAGAGCTCGGCATCAGTCGAACTCCTGTTCGCAGCGCAATTAAACGCCTTGAGTCAGAAGGCCTCGTCAACATTTTTCCCAATCGGGGTGCTTCCGTCATTACTCCAACCCGCAGAGAGATCGAAGAAACCTTCCAGGTACGAACGGCCCTCGAGTCAATGGCCATTGAGCTGGCCATTGAGAAAGCGTCGGAGGAGCAGATAACAGAACTTCGCCACATCATCGACAGGGAATATGAGATCCTTGAGAGAAAAGCCATGGATGAGTACTGGCCAAACAACACTGCTATTCATCTGAAAATAGCAGAGATGAGCAATAACCGTATCCTTCTTCAGCGCGTTTCCGAGATTCTCGAACAGAGCTCTCTCTATCTGGTGCTCTACGATCCTTTTTCCCGCCTGGATTACTGTCCCATGGCGGAGCATGAAAAACTTTTTGCAGCCCTGAAAGCAAAAGACAAGGCAGCGGCACGCGCCGCCATGGAAGAGCATCTAAAAAGTTCAACGGCATACGTTCACGTTGCGGAAGAGGTGCCCGAGGATTACATCTTTCTTCATTAAGCCATGGAAATTTCTCAAAAATACAAGTTGAATTAATGCTACAAAGATGTAATATTTCCCTTCTCAAAGATTCACATTTATGTCCATGGACGGATTGCGGGAAACTCGAGCATTGCAGCCTCTTCCCCCGTCCCCATCCTCAACTGAAAAGGAGAAAAATATTCAGAACTCCGTTATTCGGGTACACGAAAGAAGAGACATTCACAACGAAAACCATTCAACAAGGAGCTTGACATGCTGAACAAAATTTTCCCTGCGGTCTGCGCCGCAGCAGCCACCGCAATCTTTTCCTTCAACACTGCCTTTGCCAGCCCGACTATTATCAAGTTTGCCGGCCAGAGCTCTGCAGATCACCCGGCAACAGCATTCATGAACAATATTGCCAGCCAGGTGAAGGAGAAGACAGACGGGCGAATAGAGCTAAAAGTCTATCCTGCCAGCCAGCTGGGCAACTACTCCACCGTGTATCAGGAGCAGATCATGGGGACAATTGGCCTCTCCTGCATCTCTCTTCCCAGTGATTTCGACCCACGCATGGAACTTGTTTATATTAATGGCTACGTAAACAGCTACGATGATGCCAAACGTCTCTTTGCACCGGATCAATGGATGTTTAAAAAGCTCAGCCAATTCAATGAGCGTCTCGGCGTTAAACTTCTCGGCTTTTTCATCGAAGGGTTCATCGGTACAGGCACCACAAAAGAGGTCGCAGAACCCCTCAACCCCAACGTTCCCAAAGGGGTTGTTGTCCGTATTCCCAACATGAATGTGTATAAATTCGGTGCAGAGGCCATGGGATACAAAACAATGAGTATTCCCTACCCGGAAGTATATCAGGCAATACAAACGAAGGTGGTTGATGGCGTCGATGGCTATCCCGTTGCAGCCGCTTACACTGCTCTCTCCGACGCTATCAAATACTGGTATAATACGAAATATTCTATTGAATTTCTCGGCTGCATGATGAGTGAAAAAGTGTGGGCTACCATCACTCCTGAAGACCAAAAGGTAATTCAGGACATCTTTACCAGCGCAACAATGGCTTCCATTGATAATGCCAAAGAGATTGATGATCACTATATGGATCTTATGCGTAAAAAAGGCATAAAAGTATATGATTACACAACGGAAGAACTGGCACCAATAACCGCCGCCATTGTAAAAACATGGCCGGATTTGAAAAAAACGATGGATCCTGCACTTATTGACGAATTTCAGAAAGAGATGGCACCCAGGAAATAAGATCCCTGTACAATTTTTTTAAGTTCATTTTTCAAACACCTCCGGAAAATTCCTTTCCGGAGGTGTTTCACCGCTACACTAAAGGAGTATTCTCATGGCGAAAAATGAATATGAGAGCAGCAGCTCTGCTCTGATTCAGCTTGATCTCTTTAACACTCCAAAGAACCTGTTTGACAAAATAACGGTCAACTTTTTTTGCTTCACCTGTTTTACCATGACGGTACTTCTGACCACTATTACCTGTGCAGTAACAGTCTTCCGCTATGTGCTTCAAGGAGATCTGTACGGCTATGAAGAGTGGGTGAAACTCTTTGCCTTCTGGCTCTATTTTGCCGGTGCCGCCGCCGGAGCGTGGGCACGAACCCATATTTCTGCAGACCTTGTCAACGTTTATGTAGAAAAAGGACTGTTGCGAAACGGATTAATCTTTCTGCGCAACCTCATCACCTTCAGTGTGTGTGCCGTGTTTACCTGGTATGCATGGGAGTTCTTTTTTTTTGGATACACAGGCCCTCTGGGGACCGGCATCGCCATTCCCAAAACTACCATCTGGCGAATTCCCTACTGGGCAGGTTATCTCTCTGTCCTTACAGGAATAGGTTTTATGACTTTTTATTTCTGCAGAGATTTCATCATCAGTGCCCGTTATCTTTTTAAAAGGAGCCCTAGATGATCTTCTTAGCACTTATTATTTTGATGTTCTGTCTCGTCATCGGGGTCCCGGTCCCGGTGAGTTTCATGGCATCCTCTCTGGTACTCATTTTCTTTGGCGGACCTGATGGTGCCGGCTACCCGGCTTCTCAACTTCTGCCCTACGGTTTTCAGCAGATGAATTCAGTCCCGCTTATTGCCATTGCCCTCTTTATTGCGGCAGGTGGAATTATGGAAAAGGGTAAAATTGGCGGACATCTGATTGATTTTGTCGACGTCTTTGTCGGCCACAAGCATGGCGGGCTCGGCATTGTTGCCACCATCTCCTGTGCTATTGTCGGCTCCATCTGCGGTGCTGCCGTAGCAACGCTTTCCTGCGTTGGTTCCATCATGTTTCCCCGCTTCGAAAAGGAAAACTACCCGCGGGGCCTCTCTGCCGCACTCGTTGCCAACGCCTCGCTGCTGGGGCTCCTCATTCCTCCCAATGCGACCCTGATTATCTTTGCATGGATCTCGGGACAATCGGTACTCGCCTGCTTTCTCGCAACAGTTATTCCGGGGTTTATCACCATAATCCTTCTGTGCTCAGTTAATGGCTGGATCCTCAAGCGCGACAATATGCAAGTGGCTGATGAGAAGCGGAACCGCACCACCGCCGATAAAATAAAACTCTTTAAAGAGAGAGGGAAAACAGCAATTCCGTCCCTTTTCCTGCCAGTTATTGTGCTTGGAGGGATCTATGGCGGTATCATGACCACCACAGAAGCTTCTTCCATGGCAATTCTCTATGCCATCCCGGTTGGAATGTTTATCTACAAGGGGCTCAATCTCAAAAATACCTACCAGACTCTTGTTGAGGCTGCGATCACAACCGGTGTCATCATGGTGATGCTCTACTGTGTCTCCATGCTCAGCCGTCTCTACCTGCTGGAAGATCTGCCGGGTGTATTGCTTACTTTCTTTCAAGGAATTTCCGACAATCCCCTCGTCATCATGCTGATGATCAATCTTTTTCTGGTCGTCATGGGAATGCTGATGGACGATATCAGTGTGGTGGTGCTCACCACCCCGATTCTTCTCCCTATTGTGATGCAAATAGGCTACGACCCGATCCATTACGCCGCCATTATCGGTGTAAATACGGGTCTGGGATGTATCACTCCTCCGGCAGCACCGGTACTTTACCTTTCAGGTCGTCTCAGCGGCACCCCCATCGACGAGATGATGGGCCCCTGCCTCTGGTTTATCGGCCTCTGCTGGATTCCGGTCCTTACCATAACAGTGTTAATCCCAAAAGTAGCTCTTCTGCTTCCTCATTTTATTCTGGGAACCGCATGGTAATAAGGAGACAATTATGAAATTTTACGAAACCATCTTCGCTATATTCTGCTTTGCCTTCTTTCTTGTCGCGCTTACGACCCAGACCCCCTTTGCCTATCTGGTAGCGGCAATCTTTGCAGCCCTTTCCCGCACGGCAAAGAAAAAATGCTGGTGGGATAAAGCTGAGGAGTAAGAGACAGCTCCGGGCAATAAAGAATCGAACCGGGTGGGGGACAGGTCTCGGGAGACCTGTCCCCCACTTTTCGCCGGACCGGGCAGGTTACCCCCGCAGGTTCAGGCATAATAAGCATGAGCAACAACAGGCTTTTCACTGCCGTCCTCGCGCAAACAATGACGAGGCTCGGAGTAAAAGAGATGTGAATAAAGCCAGATGACCTCATTGCCTGCGTTCGATTGTTGACGAGACGATGGACAATAACTAACACATAAACTATGACGAAATTTCTTTCACATTCCGCCAGGGACTCTGAGAATAGAGACAATACATACGATATAGCAGAGTCCTTTCCAGTGCTGATGATGACCTGCGTGAAACACCTGCGGGAAAGCTTGAACGCACACTTTATTGAAGCCGGGCAAAGTGTTACCACGGAGCAATGGCTGATTCTCACATTCCTCGCACATCAGGATGGGGTTTCCCAGCAGCAGCTGGCAGATCGTTATGACAGAAGCAAGGTGTCAACCATGGCACTGCTTAAGAAGTTGGAAAAGAACGGTCTTGTCATCAGAAGACCTGATCCCGGTGACGGCAGGAGCAATCTCGTCTACCTGACCAGAGAGGGACGAACGTTGCAACATTCGCTCATCCCCCTGGCAAAGGAAAATACAACCCGGATGAGTAAGAATGTGTCACCTGAAGATATCGAGCAATTGAAATCAACTTTAAAAAAAATTACTAAAAACCTTAAAGGCTGATTTTTTTTACCATATTAGTTAGGACCCTTACGATATTCTCAAACCAGACGTAATTTTACAGAGAACCAAAGAAAAGCGAAATCATGATAAAAACATCAAACTGCAAAATGTTATTATTGCTCTCACTGCTGGCGGCATTTCCACCGCTCTCAACAGATATGTATCTCCCCGCCCTGCCCCTGCTGAGCAAAACCTGGCAGCAACCCATGTCTGTTATCAATCTGACTCTCGTTGGTTTTTTCACAAGCTACTGCGTTTTCATCCTGATCTACGGCCCGCTGTCCGACAAGTTCGGCAGGCGCTATCCACTTCTGGCAGGAATTGGACTCTATGTAGTTGCCAGCCTCTTGTGTGCAGGGACAGGGAATATTGTGAGCCTGATTATATTCAGGGTGCTCCAGGCAGCGGGAGCTGCATCAGCCTCTGCACTTTCCATGGCTATTACCAAAGATCTTTACCAGGGTAAAGAGCGACAGCGACTGCTGGCATACATGGCCATTATCATGGGGCTGGCACCAATGCTGGCACCACTTTTCGGAGGCTGGATTATGACCTGGGCCTCCTGGCCATGGGTCTTTCTCGCCCAGGCATTTATTGGTATTGTTGCCTGGGGCGGGGTCTTTCGGATGGGAGAACCGTTGCACACGAAGTCCGATGACAGTATCGGGAAAACCATTAGTCTGTATCTGCAACTGTTCGCCAACAGAAGATATTTACTTCTCGTTTTCCTCTTTAGCTGTGTCGTTCTGCCACATTTCGCTTTCATCGGATCGGCAGCAGAAATTTATATCGATAATTATGGGACCACCGAGCAGGTCTTCGGCTATTTCTTCGCCTTTAACGCACTGGCAATCGTCACGGGGGCATTTTTCTGCAGCTGGCTGCAGAAAAAAATAGAACCTGGCGTCATTTTAGCCATCAGTTTTGGCGGGATATGCCTGGGAGGTGTGATCATGTTCACAGGCTTCTTCCAGGGACCATGGAGCCTGGCAATACCCATGGCCATCGCCTCGTTTGCCTTCGGCCTCAGCCGCCCTCCGAGTAATCACCTGATCCTTGAGCAAGTTGACAAGGGAGTTGGAACGGCATCATCATTTATGATCTTTGTCTATTTCATGACCGGAGCCTTTGCCATGTGGTTGATATCACTCAACTGGGTAGACAAAGTTGAAGTTATTTCACTTCTCGCCATGATAAGCGGAGGGATTGTGCTCGTGATATGGCTCATCTCTCCACATTTCATGCCATCCGACAAAAAGGCCATCAGCCATGTTGCTGGTGAGCAGTAGCCTGCCCTGAAAGGGGTTCAATACCAATGGAGCGGATATTCCAAAGACAAACGGAGGTATTCCATGAGCAATGAAAGTAAATGCCCGGTAACCGGACAGACAGGTACACGTGGGACCCATGGCACATCAAATCGGGACTGGTGGCCGAACCAGTTGAATCTGGAGGTTCTGCACCAGCACTGTCCAATAAAGGCCCCCCCATCTTTTCAATAAAAAGAGAGGCATCTTAAAATTCTGTCTGGCTGCAACGTGTTTCACCTGTTGCCCCGATCTCTCCCCCCAACGATACAAACACCGCCAACCCTGCTTTTTCAGACTCTTGAGATCCCTGAAAAAGACTGACCTCCATGTCTTCTCTGGGCGGGACGTTGAAACTCAAGGCCTCCCTGAACTCGAAACCCGGAACAACCAGGTAAATTCAGGTTTGTTTTCTATACATCTTATGTATAATATTCTAATGGGGAACATTTTCATCCAGCTCAAAGACAACATGAGAGAGATACAGAGAAAAGTTTTACGTGGGAGATAATTCATGGAATTGAAAGTTTTAGTAGATAACAATACAATAATTGATCGCTATTATTCAGGTGAGCCTGCAGTCTCCTATTTGATACGTGATGGTGAAACAAAAATATTATTTGACACAGGATACTCAGATATATTCATTAAAAACGCACTGCAAATGAATGAGTCTCTCAGGGATATCAGCTATGTCGTACTCTCTCATGGGCATAATGATCATACTGGCGGACTGGTGCCTCTCGCCAAATTCTACTCCGAAGCAAAAGCTGAGAACATAAATCATCTTGAGCCCACGCTTATCGCGCATCCAGATACTTTTTTATACAAAGAGTACAATGGGAATGATATCGGCTCCATGCTGGACAGCAATAAAATTGAAAAATATTTCAATACCCGCCTGGAAAGAGATCCCCTGTGGATAACTGATAATATTGTTTTTCTTGGCGAAATAGAAAGAGGTAATGATTTTGAAAATACGGAGCCGATTGGACAATGTGAAGAATTAAACTTAATGGTCGATGATTATGTTAAAGATGACTCTGCGATTGTCTACAAATCGAATCAGGGGCTGGTTGTAATTACAGGCTGCTCTCATGCTGGAATATGTAATATTATTGAGTATGCAAAAAAGGTGTGCGGTGACAATCGAATTGCTGATGTAATTGGTGGTTTTCATCTTCTTGAACCGAGGAAGGCTCAGATTGAAGGAACACTCAACTATTTCAAAACTCAACGTATAAAAAATATTCATCCATGTCATTGCACCCACTTGAAATATAAAATTCAACTATCAAGAGTAACGAACGTCATTGATGTTGGAGTTGGTTTGTCTCTTCATTACCAATAGAATTCAATGCTGAAATCAAGAGAGATAATAATTTGTCGTTTTTTTGTTACACCCGGGAAGCAGCCCCCACGTACTCGTCAGTGGACAATACGTTAAATCAACGTAAGGAGAAAACAATGAAAAAATTAATCCTCACCGTACTGTTAACCTTAGCCTTTGCAATCCCGGCAGAGGCCGCAGATGGAGTGATTAATGCCCAAAGTTCCTTTAAGGTGAAAGCGACTGCAGATCGAATGGAAAGCATCTTGAGAGAAAAGGGGATGACTGTATTCAATCGAATAAATCATTCCGAAGGTGCAGGGAAAGTCGGCATAAAACTGCGAGACACGGAGTTGATAATATTTGGGAATCCAAAGGTGGGAAGCCCCCTGATAAAATGCCAGCAGAGTGTTGCCCTTGATTTACCTCAAAAAGCATTAATCTGGGAAGATGAAAAGGATCAGGTATGGATATCATACAACGACCCCAAATATTTAGAAAAAAGGCATAATATTGTCGGTTGCGAAAACGTCATAGCAAAAGTAGAAAAGGCGCTGGCCGGCATAGTAAAATCAGCATCAATGGAATAAATAAATTTAACGGTGACAAACGGCCGACGTAAAAAACCGTGCGGTTGATTAGCACTATTATCCAAGAGGTAATAAAAATAGAAATTAGTCAATAATATAGCAAAAATGTCTTTGACGATGCAATTGATTCTGTAGAAAATACAGATCACGCCTGTCATCATTTTTACAGGTGGCAGAAAGAGCATGGATACACACCTTTTCAATTACCAGAACCTTTTTCAGGACGTGAAGCATTGTTAGGGATTGCTTTTATTGGCTTAAACCCAGGTTGCACTCATGATGAAATCATTCCTTGCTACACTGAAAACATAACTTTTGAGCAGTATGATTCATATTTTAGGAAAAGATTTGATGAGGAAAATCGAGATCATGAGGGAAAGCTGACAATTAGATACAAAACCGGTGCTACAAAAAAACCTAAGTTATGGAATTCAATAGAAAATTTTGGGAACAATTATTTACAAAATATTTCAGGGGGACCTTTCAAATGAGGTAAGCATGCAATTTTATCCCAGCCCATAAGATTTAAGAGCAAAAACGGATGGTACGGTGATACACGCGAAGAAAAATACAGGACACTGCAGCAGCAAAATAAATTCCTCGAAATGTTAATTAACAATGAAGGTATCAACCTCCTTGTCCCAATGGGAAATGAGGCTCTTTCTCTAACTTCATCTGTGATCAATTTTACAGCTCAAATACCTTCAAAAATAGCAGAAGCAATGGGTCACAGCTACAATGGAATGACAACCTCAGGTAAGAGAATAATTATGTGTCCGATTAAACACATGTCCTACCCTCCAGCTCGTGATGCACAAAAGAAAGTAGCCAATCTCATTATTGAATCATACAATTATTTAAATAATGGTTAATCGTTTTTTATGGATGATAATACTTTTACAAACTAGCAGAGCTAATGTGGCTAACCTTAAGAAAGGCCTGTAAATTAAACGTTAAACAAGACCACTTCGCACCCTAATTTGACGAGAATTACAATCAAGAAAACTCAGCACAAGCAGAAAAAACGGTCGAAATGCAAGGGGTTTGACATCAAGGAGAAAAGCATCAACATCTCCGACAAAACGGTGTAATATGTGCGATTTTTACTGGTGCCTGTTACACCGGTATCAACGGAGATGAGATTCCCTCGAGAGAGTCATGAACAACCTCGCACAAAAGGCCTGTAAAATATTGAAGAACTTCAAACTGCTCAACACCGCCCCTGGCCATCCCGGACAGGGGCGCAGCACTCAACGAAAAATAAGCCTTATGAACACCATCCGGGAGCAGACCAAATCCAAAGGGATTGCCGAGACTGGCACACACACCTCCTGCATGGTCGTAACGGAGCCCCGGTCATGAGAGCAGGTATACTTGTTGAGATAATCTCCGCCATGCTCATGGGAACCCTCGGGATATTTTCACGCAAAATTGACCTGGATCCACGTCTCCTTGCCTTTTGCCGCCTTTTCATCGGCAGTGGCTTCCTGCTGCTCACCCTCATTTTCTGCGGCCGTCTCCGCGAATTGCTTCACCGGCCTGGTCTACGGGTACTCGCTGGCGGGGTCTTTCTCGGTGCCTTTGTCGCCACCTATTTCATGGCACTGCAGCTCACCTCGATGGCCAACGCCGTCATCCTGCTCTTTCTTGGTCCACCCATTGCTTCCATCTTCGCCCATTTTTTCATGGGTGAGAAGCTGCGAAGCATCAACCTGGTACTCATTGGCCTTGCCATCCTCGGTTTCGCCATGCTGCTGGAATTCAAGTTCAACTTCCCGCTCCATGGCCGCCTCGGCAGAGGACTGCTCTTCGGCATCGTCTCCGGCATCACCTACGGCGGCTTTATCATCTGCAACCGAACAAAAGGGACGGCGCCCGCGTTGAATCGTACCTTCTATCAACAGCTGGTGGCCAGCCTCTGCCTTATTCCCTTTCTGCTCTCCGGCTGGCATGAACTGCTCGGCAACACGGGTAACACATGGCTGTGGCTTCTCGGTCTCGGTTTCTTTCCCGGTTTTATCGCACTGTACGGCTCAGTCTTCGCCCTTGAACGACTGCCGACAGTCGTCTTCGCAACACTCTCCTATCTCGAACCTCTCTCTGTCGTGCTTTTCGGCTGGTATCTCTTCGGGGAAAATCTGAGTGCAATGCAGGCGGCTGGCTGCGCCCTGGTGCTGGCCAGTGGAGTGGTAACGGGCGTGTTGCGGGAGTAGAAAAATATTGAGGAAGTAGAAGAAAAAGAAAAACGCGGTTCTGTACAGCGCCACAGGACACCGAACAGAAACCACGTTTTTTCGTCCCTGCGCAGCCCAAAAAACAGTCTGGCAGGGGAAAGAACTGGAAGAGGATTACTTCACTGCCAACAGTTCAACCTCAAAGTCGAGATCCTCTCCGGCCAGCGGGGCGTTGGCATCGAGGTAAATATGGGTTTCTGAAATCTTGCATACCGTAGTGCGCAGGAGCTCACCGCCGGGCCCACCAACCTCCAGCATCATCCCCACTTCCGGTTCCAGATCAGCCGGAACCTGATCAAGCGGAGCTTCAATCATCATGTCGGGATTCCGTTCGCCGTAGGCCTCAGCACAGGGGATGTGAATTTTCTTTTTCTCCCCCACCTCCATACCAATCACACCCTTCTCAAAACCAGGAATCACCTGACCGCCCCCCACCTTGAACTGCAGCGGGTCGCGTCCTTCGGAAGAGTCAAAAACTTCACCATCCTTAAGAGTTCCCTTATAATGCACCTGGACTGTATCGTCTTTTTTTACCGTCATGGGAGAGTTCTCCTTGTCAAAATTGGACAAACGCCTGTGTCACGCTTGTTTGTGTTGCGGCCATACACCGCCTCGCAGGATTGCAACTAAAACCATAACATCTTGTTTTACAAGCACTTCTGCAACATTTGCATCCTATCAACATAATTATTCAGAGTATTCTTCACTTTTTATTACCTGGAACTTCTGACGTTCCGTCCTATAATGTGGCATAGTGTGGCAGAAAATTCATCCTGTGAAATAATTTAAGGAAAACAATGCGCAAGACCAAAATCGTCGCAACTCTCGGACCCGCAACTGATTCTGTTGACAAAATTTATGACCTTATCATGGCGGGGGTGGATGTTACCCGTATTAACCTCTCCCACGGCGACCGTGCCAGCATCGAGAGGGCAATCAATCTTGTCAAAGAAGCTCGGGAAAAGGCAGGAAAACCCACCGCCATCATGCTCGACAACCGTGGTCCTGAGATCCGTGTCTGTGAAATTGAAGGTGCCCTGCAACTTATCGCCAGGCAGACCTTAACCCTTACAGGCGACAACACCTTTCACAGCACCGACCGAATAGGCTGCAACTACACCGGCATCGCGAAAGATGTTTCTGTGGGAGAAAAAATTCTCCTCGACGACGGCAAGATTATCCTCATCGTCGATAAGATTGAAAAAGACGATATTATCTGCACCGTACAGAACAGCGGAAAACTGAGCAGCCGTAAACGGGTTGCTCTGCCGGAATCCATCGTCAATCTTCCCGCCCTCTCCGACAAGGATGTCGAAGACATCATTTTCGGTGTGGAACAGGGGGTCGATTTCATTGCCGCCTCCTTCATCCGCAAGGCCGAAGATGTATGGGATGTACGCAAACTGATCGAAGAGCACGGAGGAAACCTCGCCATCATCTCCAAAATTGAGAACCAGCAGGGTGTGGACAATGTGCAGGAGATTCTTGAAGTCTCTGACGGCATGATGGTCGCCCGCGGGGACCTCGGCGTTGAGTTGCCTGCTGAGCAGGTGCCGATTATTCAAAAGAAGATCATCCGCATGGCCAACGAGGCTGGCAAACCGGTAATCACCGCCACCCAGATGCTGGAATCAATGATCACCAGCCCATCCCCCACCCGCGCTGAAGCCAGCGACGTCACCAACGCCATCTTTGACGGCACCGACGCGGTGATGCTTTCCGCCGAAACCGCCGTGGGCCAGTATCCGGTGGAGGCCGTGCAGTTTCTCGTGCGCTGTGCTGACAGCGCCGAGGCTGCCATGGATTATCAGGCACTGCTCGCCGATGGTCTGCGTTATCGCAAGAAAACCATCACGGACTCAATATCCTACGCCTGCTGTGCTACAGCTCAGGACCTTGGAGCTCAGGCAATCATAACCTCCACGACCTCCGGTTCCACCGCACGAATGGTCAGCCGTTACCGGCCCGGCACTCCCATTATCGCCGTGAGCACCAACGAAAGTAAACTGCGCCAGCTGCAGTTAGTCCGTGGAGTAACCACCCTTCCCGGACGCAGGCCATCCTCCATGAATGAACAGCTTGACATCTGCGTTGAAACCGCCCAGGAGGCAGGTCTGATCAAACACGGCGACCTCGTCGTCATCACCGCCGGTATGCCACTCGGCATGGTGGGCAGCACCAATCTGATCAAGGTTCGGACGGTGGCCAACATCTGCTTGCTCGGCCAGGGAACCTCTCCAGGCGTAGCTGAGGGTACGGTGCGTATCATCCGCAAACATACTGACTGGGAAAATCTGCCGAAAGATGCCATCGTTGTCTTGCAGAAAACCGACCGCAGTATGATGGAGCAGCTGCGCTTCGTCCGCGGCATCGTCGCTGAGGCAAGCGGTCTCACCTCCCACGCGGCCATTGTCGGCCGGGAGCTCTCCATCCCCGTAGTCTGCAACGTTCCGGACGCTACATTTACACTGGAAAACGGTCAAATAATTACTATCGATGGTGCCTCCGGGCAGGTCTCTTTCGGCCGGGCATCTATATGAAAAAAGAGAAGATAGTAGTTATCGGCGGCGGTGCGGCAGGTCTGCTCGCCGCCACCGCCGCCGCCCGCTGCGGTGCCGAGACCCTGCTGCTGGAGAAGATGTCCCGTACGGGGCGCAAGATCGGCATCAGCGGCAAGGGGCGCTGCAATATTACAAACTCCGCAAGTGTTGAGGAATTTCTCCCCCATTTCGGGCGAAACGGCCGTTTTCTCCGGCAGTGTTTCCAAAATTTCTTTTCAGAAGATATTATCAAAATCCTTGGAGAGCAGGGAGTTCCCTCCGTACTTGAACGCGGTGGCCGCTGGTTTCCGCGCAGCGGTCAGGCAATGGATGTGGTGCGCGCCCTCTCTCAACTGGTAAAAGAAAGCGGAGTGCAGGTTCGCCATGATACACCGGCAGAGGAGATTATTCTGCGTAATGGTGCGGTGTGCGGAGTCCGTGCCGGGGAAAAACTGATTGAGTGCAGTCGGGTTATCCTCGCCACTGGCGGTCGTTCCTATCCACGTACCGGCTCCTCCGGAGACGGCTATCCCATTGCCGCCAAACTCGGGCACACGGTGAGTGAACTCTATCCGGCCCTGGTCCCGCTGGTGAGCAGTAAAAAACTCACAGGTCTCGACGGCCTGAGTCTGCGCAACATTTCTTTGCGCCTCTTCGTCAATGGCAAATGCAAGGCACAGGAGTTTGGCGAGATCGCTTTTCAGGATGGTAAAATTGCAGGGCCGCTGGTACTGACACTGAGTGAAAAAATTGTGCAGCTGCTCAAAAAGGGAAAAGAAATTGAGCTGACCGTGGACCTGAAGCCGGCACTGGATAAGGCAAAACTCGACGCACGCCTGCGCCGGGATCTGGAAAAACGCCGCGGAGAACAGATAAATTCCATCCTGCGCGGCCTGCTGCCGGAGGAACTGGTGGAGATATGTCTTCACGAGTGCGAACTTGATGACAGCATCGACACTACAGCCTTTCCGGCAAAACAGCGGCTAAAACTCCTGCACTGGTTGAAAGATTTCCGTCTGCCAGTGGTCGGATACGGCGGCTGGGCGGAGGCCATTGTCACATCTGGAGGCGTCTCACTGAAAGAGATTGACCCGCAGACCATGCAGTCGCGGCTGGTCCCGGGGCTTTACCTCGTCGGGGAGCTTCTCGACCTCGCAGGAGACACCGGCGGCTTCAACCTGCAACTCGCCTTCTCCACCGGCTGGCTCGCTGGAGAGTCAGCGGCGAAAGCCATAGCTGTCTCTACTCCTCATATGCCTTGACGGCGGAAATTTTCATTGTATAGGCCGTCTTAATCTCAATGCTGCCCGCCTCAAGTCGCACTCGGCTGGTGCCGGATCCCGCCTGCAACGTCCCACTCGCAAAAACGGGAAGCGAGGGCAGCGGTAGATTCATCTCCTCCGGCACTGTCACCAGCACCGTCTGATTTGCCGGTGGCGGCGGGTCATGGGCCTTGCCAATCCACGGAACCAGTACACGCATATTTTCTTTTCCCTCAACGGGAAGCAAAAAACCCGGCAGGTCCACCTTTTTTTTCAGCACTGCCGGATTCACCTTTCCCGCACCGGAATTCCGGATATCACGATATTCAGCCCAGTCAAACCCGCGTGCCTTGAAATTTTCGACAGCCTTGTTCAGGTCTTCAATGAGGTCGGCATCATCGGAATCGATCTTCTCCGGCTGGGTTTCCTTCATATAAACAACCCAGCCCGCCAGTCCCTTATCCGCTTCGGAAAAACTCTGATAGAGATTCTCCTGCGGCGAGGTGCCGGGAAGAGAGAGATCCTGCCATTCAACAGCTTTCACCAGCTCGACATCATCAAGATTAGCGGCACTGCCAACCGTTACGGAGAGCAGCAGCAGGCACAACAACAAACATCGCATTCTTTCTCCAGTACAATGAGGATATGGGGGCAGCAGGTCTTTTGCTCAGCGAAGTCCGAACTCTTCATACACCCCGCCAAGGGGAACAGCATAGCAACTCCAGTTTCCCTGTCCACCCTGGTCACAGCTGTAGTTAATTCCAAGGACTCTACTGCCCGTAGCAGGGTCAACCAGCGGCCCACCGTGGAAGGAACCGGGCAAATTCATAGCGGATTTGAGATAGATACGGCCGGATTGTCCACGATAAAGATCCACCACCTCTCCGCGAATACTTTCCAGAACGCTGCCACGCCGACCACCTACGGCAAGGAGAGGCGCCCCTTTCTGCAGACCAGATTCAGAGAACTCCTCTTCACCTTTGAACTGTGCGGCCATCTGCTCTCCATCCACCTGCAGGAACTCCATTGACTCACCCTCAAGCTCAAACAAAGAAAGTGCGTAGTTTTTTCCTTCCACGATGGCACTCGCCCTGCGATGGCTGCCGTCGGCAAACACCAGCACATAGTCCGAGGGCTGCAATCCTTTCTCGAGTTTTTGCACCAGTCCGCGCCACTGTGCGGCGGTCTTTTCACCCATTTCCAAACGAGTGCGGGCTGTGACCTGTTCGGGATCATTCTTCTTCACCAGAAAAGCCAGTCGTGCCTGCTGCGCCTTCACCCACTTCTCTGCGGTGGCAAGGTTGCTTTGTGCCCAGCCCTGCTTGCGAGCCGAACCCTCAACCCCCCCCCGGGCGGTAACCACATGTTTCCCATCGAGGAGAAATCCGGACACCGGTCCCCATGGTGTCTGCACCACCACCGTGCCAAGGTAAACCCGTCCGAGCCCCTGCGGGGCTTGCGCTGGCAGCGTCATTTTTGCAATCAGGGAATTACGAACCTCCTCTGCAGCCTTACTTCCCGCCTCCAGACCGGCCGTCACTTCTACAAAGCGTTTTGTTGACGAGATACCGGTGTTCTCATTCTCCTGCTGCGTCGGTACAATTTTCGCCTCTGATCCCACCGGAGCAACGGTCTTATCCTGCTCCACCGCAGGACGCAGTGCAGGGGTTCTGTGGAGGATATCCCCCCCTGTCAGTTGAAAAACCAATGCTGCAATGACACATAACAAAAGAAAAATAAGCAGAGAAAAAAAGAAAAAAGGACCGCGGGCACTGCCGGAAACGACGCCCTCCGATTCTTTGAATCTGGAGGTCTTCTGCCTCACAACAGGATGCTTCACAGAATGGGACCTGTTTACAATCGGGATTTCCGGTCTTTCAATTTTTACCGTGTGCTCTCCAGATGAGGGGGAGAGTGAGGTGAGATCCGCTCCACAGAGAGTACATTTCGTCGTACCCTCGGGTTGTCGGGCCTTGCATTCTGGACATTCCATAGTGTTATCCATAGTTCAGGTATTAGATCGCGCGTGCCAGCAAAAAAAAGAAGCAGAGCACGGAGTTATAAGGGTACCTTGAATAATCGGTCTTTTGCCTATATTCTTCGTTACAGTTAAAAATTTATCCTTGGAGGTAAGCGCTATACTCCGATATCAAAATTATACCTGCGGTAAATTTCCTCCTGTGCCTCGAATATGAACGAAATACAAGCGGTTTCAATGGACCCATAATTCGTCTATTGTACAACAGATTATATTCACGGGAAAACAATTTCAAAAAGAGTGCCATTTACCCGCGAGGGTCATCTGCTCAGGGAGGCGGACAAACAACGTCCGGAAGAAGCGAAAACGGTGCCATCGGGGCATCAAGCAGCGCCCCGAAGACACGAAAGAGTTCCGCCTCCCTGACAGTAATCTGTCTGTCCGCGACGATCACCTGCCCACAGCCCTGAAGCAACCTTTTCTTCGCCGCCGGTTTCAGCCGGGCAAGGGTGGACAGTGCCCGCTCAAGCGTAGAATACTCCGGTATCCGGGACAGCCTTTTTACGCCCTGAATTCCCATGGCCTGCACCCCGGCGGCAAAACTCTCCGCAATCCCGCCATTGTTCTTTTCTTTTACCTGTCCCGCAATGGCAAGAGTGGAAAGCAGACAGCTGACAGCCTCCCTTCCATTCATAACCTTCAGAAGACGCATATCGCGAGTAAGACGCTTGCGCAGGAGGGAGAGGAAGACCCACTCCCGCAGTTCAAGTCTGCCATCTGCATCCACAAGACGGCCAGCCAGTGTAAGATACTCCTCACTCTGCCGGAGACTCATACTGCGCAGTGCGGGCATGGCAAGATCAAAAAGGGGGAGACGCTGTGCCTCCGGCAAATCATATTCCAACCACTTTTTGAGAAGCCGAAACATCTCCTGCGGCAGGTAATTACGCAGAAGCGTCCTGCTCTTTTCACTGCCCTCGAAAATCAACATAAGGGGGAGAAGGCGAGCTGTGCAACTCCCGCTCGCAAGGGAAAGGAGTTCCGGCGGAATTCCCTGTTTGAGAAGACGGCCAACGTTCGCATCTACCCCGTCCGCTTCCGTCTCACCCCGAAGGTCAGGAGAAGCGACAATTCCCACAACGGCAGCGAGAGCTGTTTGTTTCCTGACAGACGCATCTGCCCCGAAGGCTGCAGGAGATGCTGATCCCGTCTGTTTCTTTTGCGCAAACAGCCAGCCATCAAGCGTCCCGTCCCAGGCGGGATCAATCGCCAGAATACGTCGTTCAAGCGGGGGATGATCAGAAAGAGCCGCAGTAAACAGTTTGGACTTTTCCCTTTCCGCTGACCCGAACATCATAAAACCCATTTCCCTCGCCTTTTCCGAGCACATGCCAGGACGACCGGCACTCTGTGCCAGCAGACGTTTCAATGCGCCACCAATGGTATCACTGTCCCGGGTAAACTGCACGGCACCGGCATCGGCAAGAAACTCCCGCTGTCTCGACACAGCTGCCTTGAGCAGCAGGGATGCAAACTTACCCCCGACGCCAACCAATAGAAACAGTAAAGAAATAAAGAAGACCACGGGCCCCGGCTTCGAAAGCGCACGAAGCTTCTCCTCAGAAGAAGCTGTCCCGGGCAGAAAAGCAGTGCCAAGCTGTGAAAGGCTGGTCAATGCACCAGCCATCGCCATCAAACGCATATTGAGACGCATATCACCATTGAGTATATGGCTGAATTCATGGCCGATTACCCCCTGCAACTCTTTGCGGGTAAAGTGATCAAGTGCCCCCTGCGTGACCCCGATTACCGCCTCATCCGGGGTATTGCCGGCAGCAAAGGCATTCAGACTCTGCTCTTTTCGCAGAAGATATACTGGTGGCACCGCCGTCCCGGAGGCCAGCGCCATCTCTTCCACCACATTGAGAAGCTGCTTTTCAGAAAGGGTAGTAAGCGTCTCCGTATTGAGCAGCTGGCCACCCGTGGATTCAGCAATACCTGCCCCACCGCCCCGCCGCCAGCTGATGTAATTGAAAAAGGAGAAGAGAAAGACTACAACAGAGATAACAGTGGCAGCCATCAGCCCGTGCAGAACAGGCCCCCCCGTACGGGACAGCGTGCCTGCCATATTGTCGCCTGAAAAGAAGTAGATATGGAAGAAGCTGTTTACAAAGGGGATCATGCACAGGACGAACCAGTAGCAGAGAGAGACAACAAACACGAGCAGGATGAAGTAAAGCAGGAGCCACCTCGTCCGGCGTCTGGCGTTGTCCTGTTGTTGAAAGAAGTCCATTGTTCCGGTGAGAGGGTAGAATGACTCGGAAACAAAAAAAAAAGCAGCAGCCGCATACGCCGTTCGGGGCACCCGTTTCTGCTGCTGTCAAAAAATCACTGCGCCCCTTTTCAGAAGGAGACCTTTGGCGCAGCCTGAATCTGTTCATGATCTTCAAACTCGAGAAGCTGTGCAGGTTTGAAGTGGAACATTCCACTCACCACACTGGCCGGGAAACTTTCCCGCGTGCTGTTGTACACGGTGACTGCATCATTATACCCCTGACGGGCAAAGGCAACCTTGTTTTCCGTAGAAGAGATTTCCTCACTCAAGGCCATCATGCTGGTGCTTGCTTTGAGATCAGGATACGCCTCAACAACCAGATTGAACCGGCTGATGGCACCCTGCAACTGCGATTCCGCTGCACTAAGGCGCCCCATTACCCCTGCATCCTCAGGATTTTCTCCCGCCTGCTTCAGCTCCCTGACCGCCATGTTCCGCAGAGTGGTGACCTCAGTCAGTGTTTCACGCTCATGTTTAAGATAACCTTTTGCCACCTCGACAAGATTGGGGATGAGATCGTAGCGACGCTTGAGCTGCACCTCAATCTGGGCAAAGGCGTTCTTACTGCGGTTACGCAGGACAATGAGACTATTGAAGAGACTGACAAGGAGCATCGTCAGCCCGGCAAGAATGGCACAAATAATAATCAGAGCAAGAAACATCAACGTTCTCCTGAACACGAGATGTGGGGAAACCTCTTTCATAATGGAGCCTTGAATAGTGAGAGATTACGATCAAAATCAAGGCACAAAAGGAAAATTACTGAAGTCAGAGAGAAGAGCCGAAGGGAATCGTCGACTGCAGCGTCTCATCCACAACAGGCCCTCTGCCGCTGCTGACTACAATCTGATTCTTCAGTGTCTTCACCTGCTGCATTGCTCCGTTCCTGTCCCCCGCCGTTGCTGCCCCCCCAGAAGCAGGCCAGAAGAGGAAATACCACAACCCGCCAGCGGCAATCACACAAAACAGCAGGGTGAGAGCAACCGGAATCCGGGGGAATTCCGATTGTTGCGGTGCTCCTTTCGCCACCTTTTTGTTACGCTGGCAGACCATCCTGGCTGTGGCAAAAATGGCCCTGCACCGCTCACATTCGACTCGTCCTGTCTGGACATGGCCGCATTTAGGACAACGCATTCACTTTTCCTGTCATGAGGGAACATCAAATAACCAGTCTTTCGCCCATTTTCTTCGTTATAGTTAAAAATTTATCATCAGGATATCAAAAGAGCTGTGGTAAATTTTCTTCTGTGCCTCGAATATGAACGAAATACAAGGTTATCCAGGGGACCCATGAATTCCTGTTTAATAGACAAAAACGCAACGATTCGATATTATAGCAGAAATTTTTTTAAATATCACGAGGGAGAAGATCATGCCGATCATAATCAGTAACAACGTCATTCTGAGTGATGACGAAGTCGAGATAAGTGCTGTTCGCGCACAGGGAGCCGGCGGGCAGAACGTCAACAAAGTCGCCACGGCCATCCATCTGCGCTTCAATATTATCTCCTCCTCCCTGCCTTATTTCTACAAAGAGCGTCTCCTGGCAAAGAGCGACGGGCGAATCACTGCCGATGGCGTGGTGGTCATCAAGGCACAGCAGTACCGCAGTCAATTGAAGAACAGAGAGGACGCTGTCACCCGCCTTGTTGAACTGATCCAGAGCGTGACGGTTACACTCAAGAGAAGACGTCCGACCCGGCCGGGGCGAGCGTCGAAAGAGAAACGACTGCAGGGTAAAAACAACCGCAGCCGGGTAAAAAAAATGCGAGGAAAGGTGCACGAAGAGTAAAGGGGACATCGAATAATCACCCATCTTCTTCGTTACAGTCAAAAATTTTCTCTCGAAGGGAAGTACTGGGCTCCGATATCAAAGTTATGCCTGCGGTAAATTCCCTTCTGTGCCTCAACAACTTGTTTCACAGCCATGCCAATCAGCGTGCTCAACCGTGGCAGAGCAGAGGGATCCGTTTTATAAAACGCTCAATCTCTTTCCGCTGTCTGTCCTTGTCCTGTTCCCTTTTCGTCCTTGAAAAAACTTACCTCGATAAGGCGGCAACCTCGCTGTAGTGCAGTCCGGTACCACCAAAGATATCAAGAGCGCTGCCAACGGTGTAGTCGAGGCGACCGCCGCTCAACTCCTCAATAAGATGAATATCTTCCATGCAGCTTATTCCCCCCGCGTAGGTGGCGGGAATTGGAGAGAGTCGGCCGAGGCGGGCAACCAGCTCCCGTTCCACCCCCCGGCACTTCCCTTCCACATCCACCGCATGAATAAGGAATTCGGCACAAAATGCCGCCAGCTCCTGTAATATGCTGCCATCCACCACTACCTTTGTAAATTTCTGCCAGCGGTCGGTGACGATATAGTAATCATCAGCTCTGCGACGACAGCTGAGGTCCAGAACCAGTCGTTTTACCCCCACCGCGTCAACAATTTTTCTGAGACTGTCCATATCAATTTCACCGTCCTTAAAAACTGCAGAGGTGACAATAACATGGGATGCCCCCGCCTCGATCCAGCTGGCAGCATTTTCAGCGTTGACACCACCACCGAGCTGCAGGCCTCCCGGCCAGGCGGCGAGGGCCTCTTTTGCCACAGTGTCATTGCCTGCGCCGAGCTTGATAATATGCCCTCCGGTAAGATTATCCCGGCGGTAGAGTTCGGCAAACCAGGCAGGCGGCTTTTCGGCAACAAAGTTGGTATCGGGGCTGGCAGTGTCAGTCAGTGAACCACCGACAATCTGTTTAACAACACCGTCGTGCAGATCAATACAGGGACGAAATTTCATAGCCTTTCAAGGTTCGAGGGGAGAAAGAAGGAATAATAAAAAAGGGGCAGAACGTCCTTAAAGAACGCTCTGCCCCTTTCAAAAAACGCCATGGAAGGGCAAAGAATCAGCCCTTCTTGATCAGCAGGGTGGAGGGATCCAGGTTAAGTGAGGTCCCAACCTTCACTCTGGAGGAATCACTCTTGAGAATGTCGAGAGTAATCTCTTTTTCCGCCGGACTGATGAGCAACACGTTGTTAAAAAGGTCTTCGATTTCATTACAGGGTGCCGGAACACCGGAAGCGCTCTTCCGGTCATCACCCCGATGACTGGTGGCAGAGAACCATGCCATCTGCAGATTGCGCTCTTTGATAAAGGCAATCAACTCTTCAAGATCAGAGCGGGAACAGTTTTCAAAATCATAGTCATCAATAATCAAACAGTCCGGGCTGAAAATGTCCTGATCCACCAGGTCATCAAAACGCTCGGCAAGCAGAGCTTTGGAGAAAGAACTCTCTTGAAAAGTCATGATCATGCGCTGCTTCATGACCCCGGGGATCTTTTCCATATCCTCGCCATTGATGGTACGCAGCAGATCGGCATACCAGGTACGGGTCTTTTCCACACCTGCGCCGATGGCAACGTGCAGCACTTTATTCCCCTGAAGCATATTGTCCAGAGCAAACTGTACCAGAATAGCAGTCTTCCCAACACCGGCGCGGGCGATAACCAGGCCGATGGAGGGGGCTTGTGTTGAGGCGCTGATGTCCAGCGCCCGCAGGGGGGTTTTCTCGTTCAATTGATTTCCCATGAGTTCACCTCATTTATAATGGATAGCTCCCGCATAAGACTTCACCAGGTGGAGCAGCGGGAGACATTCTTATAGTTTACTCCCTGACACAAAAAATATCAGGAATACCGTGTTCGAGCGGCGGAATCAGCCGTTCTTACGTTCCTCTTCATATTTTTTGATCAGTTCATCACCAACGCTTTTCGGAACCGGCTTAAAGTTGGCGAATTCCATGGTAAACTCAGCCTTGCCCTGAGTAAGTGAACGCAGGGTGGTGGAATAACCGAACATCTCAGAGAGCGGAACCTCGGCCTCAATAACAGAATAGCTGCCGTCTTCGTTTGTCCCGATAATCATGCCGCGACGCTGGTTGATGGAACCCATTACAGGACCCTGGAACTCACTGGGGCCTTCAACCGCCACCTTCATGATCGGCTCCATAATGGTCGGACTGGCCTTCAGATAGCCCTCACGGAAAGCCCCTGCAGCTGCAAGCTGGAAGGCAACGTCGGAGGAGTCAACGGCATGGAAGGCACCGTCATTTACAGTGCAGCGGACACCGACAATCGGAGCACCGCAAAGTGCACCTTTTACCATCGACTTGTGAAAACCTTTATCACAGGAACTGATAAATTCGCGGGGAATGGAACCACCGACGATCTTGTCAACAAACTCGTAGTCGCCCTCTTCCAGCGGCTCCATAAAGCCGGCAACGCGACCGAACTGTCCGGAACCACCAGTCTGTTTCTTGTGGGTGTAGTTGAAATCAGCACGCTGGCTGATAGTTTCACGATAGGCAACCTGCGGAGCACCGACCTGAACCTCAGCCTGGTATTCACGCTTCATCCGTTCGATATACACCTCAAGATGCAGCTCACCCATCCCGGAGATAATGGTCTCACCGGTCTCATGGTCAACGAAGGTTTTGAAGGTGGGGTCTTCCTTGGTGAAACGGTTCAAAGCCTTGGACATGTTGATCTGAGACTTGTTATCCGCCGGAACAATGGCAAGAGAGATAACCGGCTCGGGAACATGCATGGAGGTCATGGAGACGTTCATGCCTTCAGCGGTGAAGGTATCACCAGAGGCACATTCAATTCCGAACAGGGCGACGATATCGCCGGAACCACAGTCCTCGATTTCTTCCATCTCATCGGCATGCATCCGGCAGAGGCGACCAACACGGACCTTTTTCCCGGTACGACTGTTGATCACGGTGTCGCCCTTGTGCAGTTCACCCTGATAGGTACGCACATAGGTCAACTGGCCATAACGCCCGTCTTCCAGTTTGAAGGCCAGCATGATAAGGGGATCTTCCGGATTGTTGGAAACTGCGAACTCTTCCTCACCCTTGTTCAAGTCAAGAGCCATGTTGGTAACATCAGTCGGAGAGGGCAGAAAAATATCAACAGCCTCAAGCAGCAGCTGTACGCCCTTATTTTTATAGGCAGAACCCATCATGACGGGGGTGAATTCAAGATCGATGGTGCCCCTGCGGATGGCGCTGTAGATAATTGCGGGATCAATATTGTCACGCCCCTCAAGCAGAGCTTCCATCAGCTCTTCGGAGTACATGGAGACCTCTTCGAGCAGAGCCTCGCGGCGTTCAGACGCCTCCCGGACCATCTCTGCAGGGATCTCTTCCATACGGATTGTTTCCCCATTGTCGCCATCAAAATAAACCGCCTTCATAAGAATGAGGTCGACCATCCCCTGGAGGTTGGCTTCAAGGCCAATGGGCATCTGCACCAGGTGGGCGTTGAGGTCAAGTTTATCCCGCAGCATGCCGGTAACCTTATAGGGATTTGCACCGGTACGGTCACACTTGTTGATGAAGGCAATGCGGGGGACATTGTAGCGGGTCATCTGCCGATTGACGGTGATGGACTGGGACTGTACCCCCGCAACGGAGTCAAGAATCAACACCGCGCCGTCGAGAACACGCAGTGCGCGCTCTACTTCCACGGTGAAGTCAACGTGGCCGGGGGTGTCAATAATATTAATGTCGATATCTTTCCAGGTACAGTGCGTAGCAGCAGACTGGATGGTGATACCGCGCTCCCGCTCGAGTTCCATGGAGTCCATTGTTGCGCCGACACCATCTTTACCACGAACCTCATGGATGGCATGAATTCTGTTAGTATAGAAAAGAATCCGCTCTGTCAGGGTCGTTTTTCCTGAATCAATGTGAGCGCTGATCCCGATGTTACGTACTTTGGACAAATCCTTGTTCATCTGCTGACCTCTACAACGTTATTGGCCGGTGGCTCCGACCGCGCTTTTAGAAAGAAAAGGGGGGGGTAAAGAATGAGAGATTTCGCTCGGATTCAGGATACAGCAAAAAACTTCTCTACGGGTATCTGTTTAATATTCCAGAGAAAAACTTTCGATTGCTGCAAAGAAACTGATAGAAATATCAATTATTCAAGGTTCCCGGAAGAGCCACAACCTTCCTGCAACTCCCGCCTTACAACCAGTTATCCTCCCGCAAAAAGGGAGAAATTTACGAAAAATAATCCTTCAACATAGACGATGGAAGGGCAAATTGCCAGCAAAAAAAGTGACGGGGCTCTTTCAGCTGCCGTCCCAGCCGAAGCAGGCAAGATCAATGCGGCCGCTGGCATCAAATACAATGCCTTCTTCTTCAAGGAGCTGACGCTGCCAGAGATGTCCTCCCGAACTGCGAGGGGAGATCCTTCCCTCCCTGTTAACGACGCGATGCCAGGGAAGATTGTATTTTTCGGAGGAAGAAGAGAGAAGCCGGGAAACCTGTCTGGCCCCCCGGGGACTTCCAGCAAGAGCAGCTATGTCGCCATAGGTGGTAACCCGTCCTGCCGGAATTTTTTGAAGCAGACCTGTTGCCTGCAGGGAGAACTGCTGCATAAAAGAACTCATTTAGAACTCGCGACAGGAAAGCCCGACGTGTCTTTTAAAGGGTTTAATATCAAAGAGCCCCTCTTCCAGGCAGCACCGAGCTCAAGATATTCAGACAACCGGAGATTCCTCCCCGGCAACTCCGCGTTGCTGCTTTTCCCGAATGGCGCCATGCGCTGAAGGGCTCTTCAGAATACCCTGGAAATCGCCCATCCTCTTTGTTACAGTCAAAAATTTATCCTCCGACAAAGCGAGGAACGAGACGTCGAGGTAAGCGACAGACTCCGATATCAAAGTTATACCTCCAGGGAATTTCCTCCTGTACCTCGAATATGAACGAAGTACACAATTATTCAAGAGACCCTTTATTGCTTTTTCCTCGGTTTCCGACTTCTCTTTTGTTCTGAGATCCGCGCCACAGGACTGCTCTTACCCTGCGTCTTTTGAAGATTTTGTCCCTGCCGCCGAGGAGACTTTCCATCTCTCGGCCGGGCAACCAGTGCTCCCTTCTGCTTCTCTTTGCGAGCAGGATCTCGCTCCACAAAGATCTTTTCGCCGGTCTGGAAGTCACACCCCGTGGCATACATCAGGGTGGACCATGTGGAGGGTGTCGGCGTGAAAATCTGCACCTGCTCCGGTGTCATTCCCAGCTTTTCATGACAGAAAACCCGTGTCTCCTCCATATCCCGCAAAGTACAGCCAGGATGCGCGGCGATAAAATAGTAGGTGAGAAACTGTTTCTTCCCGGCCTCCTTTGAGAGACGGTCAAACTCCTCCTTAAACTTCAGCAGCTCCTCAATATCGGGTTTGCCCATCAGTCGCAACACTTTTTTACTGGTATGCTCCGGAGCAAGTTTCAACTGGCCGGAGACATGATCACGGCAAATCTTCCGGATATAGCGCGCCCCGTTTTTGTGATCAGCGAGGATGAGATCCTGACGGATTCCTGAACTGACAAAAACTTTTTTCACCCCCGCTATCGCCTCAACTGCGGCCAGCAGATCGAGCTGCGCGCCGTGATCCGGTCGCAGAGAAGGGCAGATTGTCGGATAGAGGCAGCGCCGGTCGGGACAGGCACCCTTTTTTAACTTTTTCTGGCACTCAAAACCATACATGTTGGCGGTAGGGCCACCGATATCATGAATATATCCCTTGAAATCCGGCTGCGCTGCCATCAGCTTTGCCTCTTGAACAATCGACTCTTTGCTCCGGCTGCTCACCGTCCGCCCCTGGTGCACCGCTATCGCGCAGAAATTGCACTCGCCATAGCAGCCGTAGTGCGAGGGAATGGAAAAACGCAGGGTCTCCATTGCGCGCACCTCACCCTGTTGCGCATAGAAGGGATGCACCGCCCGCTCGTAATTGAGATCATGCAGCGCATCCATCTCCTCCTGCGTCGAGGGGAGAGGCGGTGCAGACAGAACCAGCCAGCGGTTGCCATATTTCTGGCAAAGTGGCTCAGCAGTGATGGCGTCCATATTATTATAGAAGAGCTCGAAGCTCCGGGCGTATGCAGCCATACTGCCCTGTGTTTCTTCAAAGGAAGGCAGCTCCAGTCCCCGCGGTTCATCAAGAATTCGGGCCAGCCCGCGAATTCCTTCAACCGACTGCCCGTCACGCAGAGCACAGGCAAACTCAAGGGCACTGTTGTGCCCCATACCAAAGATGAGATAATCCGCCTTGGCATCAAGAAGAATGGAACGCCGCACTTTGCGGCTGGTGGAGTCGTAGTGAGCAATGCGCCGCAGGCTCGCCTCAATCCCGCCGAGAAGGATGGGCACCGTGTTCTTGTTCCAGCGGCGAATGAGATTGGTATACGCAATCACTGCCCGATCAGGTCGGCGGATGTTGTCACCACCGGGGGTGTAATCGTCTCTTTTACGACGTTTCCCGGAGGCAGTGTAGTTGGCGACCATAGAGTCCACCGCGCCACCAGTCACCCCCCAGAAGAGGGTCGGCTCGCCGAGGCGGGTGATATCGACAGCGCTGTCGATATCCGGTTGGGCAATGATCGCCACCTTGAATCCATTGGCACTAAGATGGTGCCCGATAAGAGCAATCCCCATAAAAGGGGAATCAATCCAGGTATCGCCGCTGACGAGAATAATATCCGGACGATCCCAGCCGAGCTCGTCCATCTCCTGCCGTGTTGTGGGAAGAAACATAAAAAATCACCTCGTAAAGGATGCACAGGCCGAGTCTTCAACAACAAACCTCGCAGTGCAGAAAATAAGGGGACCTTGAATAACCAGGCTTTCACCCAGCTTCTTCGTTACAGCCAAAAATTTATCCTCCGACAAAGCGAGGAACGAGACGTCGAGATATCAGTCATGGCTCTAATAAATTTTCTCCTGCGCCTTGAATATGAACGAAATAGAAGGTTATTCAAGATACCCTGAAGACAAAAAAAAATTGACACCAGCCGCTGTGATATTATTCCCACTCTTAAAGATATTGGTAAAGAAGGAATTTCTACCATCATATACCATTAACGGCGGGGAAAAGATCACCCGTACTGTTTTTTTCGCAGGCGATGAAATCTTTGAGACCACAAGAATGAACTTTTCATGATATCGCTGGCGATGTTGACACGCGCATCATTGGCAGCAGCAGAGCGGGAAAAAGCAACAGCCAGCAAAATCCACATTGCAGCAGCCACGCTTTCCGAGAAACTGGCCAGGTTCTTTTTCTCAATTCAAGATCTGAGCGGGAGAAACATCCTGAATTGATTTGGTTTCTGAAAGTTTGCACGAGTATTCCCACGCGGACTTTTTTTTCGTCCTGCTCTGCTGTATAGTTCCAGACTTTCTGGAGCTGCAGGCTTCAGCGCAGTTTAATAAAGAATGTTTTCACCAATTTTACAGGAGCAACAATATGTCCAGCAATTTCGGAAAACTTTTTTCCATAACAACATTTGGCGAATCCCACTGCAGATCTGTAGGTGTGGTTATCGATGGCTGCCCTCCAGGCCTTGAGCTCAGCGAGGATGACATCCAGCCACAGCTCAACCGCCGCCGCCCGGGACAAAGCGCCCTCTCCACCGATCGCCAGGAGGCAGATCAAGTGTTGATCCTCTCCGGCACCGAAAACGGCAGGACCCTCGGGACTCCCATTGCCCTGCGGGTCAATAACAAGGACCAGCGCCCCGGCGACTACAGCGAGATGAGCAGTATCCCCCGCCCCTCCCACGCCGATTACACCTACCAGACGAAATACGGTATCCGCGCCTCATCCGGTGGCGGCCGCTCCTCCGCGCGCGAGACCATTGGTTCGGTGGCAGCCGGTTCCGTGGCAGACAAAGTACTGCGGGAAAAATTTGGTATTAAGATTGTCGCCTGGGTCGAAAGCGTCGGCGATATCGTCGCAGGTGCAGATGCGGTTGATCCTGAAACCATCACCCGTGACAAAGTGGACCGCACCATCATCCGCTGCCCCGATGAAAAGGCGGCGGAGTTGATGGAGAAACGAGTGGCCGAACTGAAAGACGAGGGAGACTCCATTGGCGGGGTGATCCGCTGCGTCATCCGCGGAGTACCCGCAGGCATTGGCGAGCCGACCTTCGACAAACTCGAGGCAGAGCTGGCCCACGTCATGCTCGCCATCCCCGCCACCAAGGGCTTCGAGATTGGCTCCGGCTTTGCCGGCACCACCCTCAAAGGCTCACAGCACAACGATCCTTTTATCATAAAAGGAGACTCCCTCGGCACAAAAAGCAACAACTCCGGCGGCATCCAGGGGGGCATCTCCAACGGGGAGCCCATAACCCTGCGCATTGCCTTCAAACCACCGGCCACCATTTCCCTGCCCCAGCAGACGGTAGATTTCGACGGCAAGACAGTCGAACTGGCAGCCAAAGGCCGGCACGACCCCTGCGTCGTACCACGGGCCATACCCATCGTCGAATCGATGGCAGCACTGGTCGTTCTTGACATGATTATGCAGCAGGAAGCCAGAAAAGCACTCAGTTTCACCTGAGACAGCGATATCGATCAGCTGAGAGCCCCAACAGACAAGGCCTCTCAGCTGATCGATACACCTTGAAGGATTTGTGAAAAAGATTTAATAAAGAGAGTTCTTTCGGATTTTTCGGCAGTTACGCCGAAGCATCCTCTCACTCATTCCTGCAGTTTTTGTTCGATGCTGTGTCTGGAAACAGCTTTGCTTCGCAGAAACTCCACCTGCGGTATTTGTTACCATGAGTCCGAAATTTGGCTTCAGCGCCCACTTTGAGCGCATATCACCTCCTGGGGGGCTCTTCCTCCTCGTCCTCAGTATCTTCATCGGCGCCATTACGGGACTTGCCTCCGTTCTCTTTGTCAAACTGATTTTCGCCATCCAGAGTTTCTCCTATGGCGGCATCCACGACCATTTCGCCTTCCTCGGCAACTGGGTTTATTTTATCGTCCCCATTGCAGGCGGTCTGCTCGTCGGCCCGCTGATCCTCTTTGCCTCCGAGGCCAAGGGTCACGGTGTTCCCGAGGTTATGACGGCACTCATCATGCGCGGCGGACGTATTCGCGGACGAGTTGCGGCTGCCAAGATTCTGGCCTCCTCCCTCTGCATCGGTACAGGCGGTTCCGCAGGCCGTGAAGGCCGGATTATTCAGGTGGGTTCTGCCTTTGGTTCGATCATCGGCCAGCTGCTGAAACTCTCCGATGATCGAATCCGCAACCTTGTCGCCTGCGGCGCAGCGGCGGGTGTCGCCGCCACGTTCAACGCTCCCATCGCCGGGGTAATCTTCTCCGTAGAAGTCCTGATGAGCGGCCTGGAGTTGCGCAACTTCGGCAATGTGGTCATCTCTGCTGTCACCGCCTCGGTGGTCAGCCGCAGCATCATCGGCAGTCAGTCCGCCTTTGATGTCCCAGAATATGCCATGAATTCCATGCCGGAGATCTTTCTCTACCTCGTCCTCGGCCTGGTGGCAGCGCTGGTCGGAGTAATGTTCATCAAGATGCTCGACTTCAGCGAAAACATCTTCGATAACTGGAAATTTCCCCAGATCTTTAAACCGGCCATCGGCAGCGTGCTGCTCGGGGTTCTCGGTTTTATCTACATGGGGCTCCCCGGCCTGCAGTTCCCCCAGCCGGGACCGCACACCGGCTATCTCAGCATTCCTCTTCCGCAGATGTACGGTGCGGGCTTTGCCGGGATTGAGCAGGCAATCAGCGGTGGCACTTTGTTGTGGATTCTCTGCGCGATGGTAATTCTCAAACCGCTCGCCACCTCCATGACCCTTGGCTCGGGAAATTCCGGAGGCGTATTCGCCCCCTCACTTTTCACCGGGGCCATGCTCGGCGGCGTACTCGGCCACCTCTTCAGCAACTGGTTCCCCGAGATGAATCTGCAGGTCGGCCCCTTTGCCCTGGTCGGCATGGCCGCTCTCTTTTCCGCCACCGCCCATGCCCCGCTGACAGCCATGCTCATCGTCTTTGAAATGAGTGGCGACTACGGCCTGATCCTCCCTCTGATGGTTGCCGGGGTGTCGGCGAGTTATTTTTCCCAGTGGCTCCATCAGGAGTCGATCTATACTATCAAACTGGCCAAACGCGGTATCCGCTTCCATGAGGGCCGCGACATGGATATCATGCAGGGGGTAAAGGTGAGTGAGGTTATGCGCGCCCATCCCGTCACCATCAACAAAGATGCGAGTTTCTCCGAACTGATGGCCCTGTTCCAGGAGACTTCCCTGCGCGGCTTTCCGGTGATGGCTGATGAGAACCGGCTGTGGGGCATCATCACTCTCGGCGATGTGCGCATTGCCCAGGACCAGGCAGATTTCAACCCGCGCGGTCTCACCGTTGCCAACCTCGCGAAAAGGGATATTGTGGTCATGTTCCCCGATGAGGCGATCTGGCTTGCCATTCAGAAGATGTCTCCCCGTGACCTTGCCCGCCTGCCGGTTGTCGAACGCGGCAGCGGTGACCGTCTTTGCGGGGTTATCAGCCGCTCCGACATCCTCCGTGCCTACGACGTGGGGGTAGTACGCAAACAGCGCGGAGAACTCACTGAGAGTCAGGCGACACTGCGCAAGCAGAAAGAGGCCGGCTATATGGAGTTTGTTCTGAAAGAAGATGACAACTGCAACATGGCGAAGATCAAAGATATCACCATTCCCGACACGGTGAGTCTGGTCTCAATCCGCCGGGGCGAACAGCTGGTCATTCCACGCAGCGAGACGCAGCTGCAGGCCGGTGATGTCATCACTGTATATGGCAGGCTCAGTGATATTGACGAAGTAAAAAATGTTATGAACGCCTGCATGCTCCCAAATACAGTTGAGCCGAAATGACAGCACGCCTTTTCCTCTCACTCGTCTTTACCATGCTGCTCTGGGCTGGCACCTTTATCAGCGCGCGCCTCCTCGCGGAGGAAGCGACGCCGTCGGTCTCGGCCTTTTTGCGCTTTGCCATCGCCTCCCTGTCACTGATCGGCATTATCCTTATCAGCGAAAAGCGCCTCTCCCTGCCCCCGAAAAAAGCGTGGCTTCCCCTTATTATCCTCGGAGCAACCGGTGTTTTTGCCTACAACATCTGCTTCTTCACCGGCCTTCGTTATATCAACGCCGGACGCGCCTCACTCTTTATGGCATCAACCCCGCTGGTGATTATCTTCGTCACCATCATCTCCGGCATGGAGAGAGCCTCACTGCGTAAAATTATCGGAGTGTTGACCTCCCTTATCGGCGCGACGCTCGTCATTACCAACGGGCACCCCCTCACCTTTCCTGGCAGCGGCAATTTCGGCATGGGTGAAATATCCCTCCTCGGCTGCGTGGCCAGCTGGAGCGCCTTCACCCTTGCGGGGCGGATGGCTCTGCGACACCTCTCCCCACTGCGCACAATCTGCTGGGCATCAATCGTCGGCTCCGCCATGCTCTTTCCCCTGGCCTGCCAGGACGGCCTCCTCACCAGCCTGCCAGCTCTTCCCTGGCAGGTATGGGCAAATGTTGCCTATCTTGGCGTCTTCGGCACCGCCGTGGGCTTTTCGCTCTACTACCAGGGCATCAAGACCGCCGGGGCAAGCCGTGCCGGAATCTTCATCAACCTTGTTCCCGTCTTCTCCGTCCTGCTCTCCTGGCTGCTGCTCGGAGAGGCCGTCCATCTGGCAGTCCTCTTCGGTGGAGCACTGGTACTCAGCGGAGTAAGTCTGGCCAGCTTCCCATCGCAGCAGGCGGAACCGCTCGACTGAACGCCCTCTTCGGGACTCCACCTTCAGATATCTTTTTTTGGCGATTACGAGTGAGTAATAATTCGTGTTTATCCGTGTCCATTCGTGATTCCTTTTGCATTTTGTAACCACGAATGGACACTAATTTTCACGAACAGGGACAACGCATTAAACGAAAACGTTTGTATCCGAAGTTAAGCCGTACAACGCACCATGATTATTAATCAACTTTGGGAGTCATCCAAAAGTCGGGTTTGAGCGTTTTACGCTTTAATATTCCGTGCTTTCCGTGTCTTCCGTGTCTTCCGTGGTTTACCAGGAGCATGAGAACAGACCGAATTCAACCACAAGGGCATTCTCTTATGGTTTTTTCAGTAATTATTCGTGTCCATTCGTGGTTCCTTTTGTCGTTTGTAACCATGAATGGATAAACAGGATACAAAACGGGGTATAACGCATAGAATAAACTGGTAGCAATTCTCTGTTTAATTTTAAAATATTTTTTTAATCTTTTTTGCCTTTATTCGCATGTTTAGAGCTTTCCTTTGGCAAAAAGTTTTTCGCTGTTCCGTTTTTTGCTTTTCCCCGTCTCCCGTCTCCCGTCTCCCGTCTCCCGTCTCCCGTCTCCTGTCTCCTGTCTCCTGTCTCAGTTCTGCAACAGACTGAAGGCAATCCACCACATGACACAACCGATAATGAAGTCCAGTAGCCGCCACGCCACCGGCCTGCGAAAAAGCGGGGCCAGCAGACGG
>Ga0172378_10000404_pt1 | contig 37598 bp, 33 predicted proteins | sample GrowelOW332metaG_FD_119755 | JGI IMG/M metagenome (GOLD analysis project Ga0172378, IMG submission 119755) | Groundwater microbial communities from an aquifer near a municipal landfill in Southern Ontario, Canada - Pumphouse #3_1 metaG | ecosystem: Environmental > Aquatic > Deep subsurface >...
GATTTTGGTTTCAAAAAAAACACCCCGTCGCAAAGAAACGACGGGGCGCCACACAAAAGATAGCGCGATTACGGAACATTTGGCTATTGATTGGATTTGGTGCATATGGCTATTATATGACAATGACTATAGAGATATAATAAAATAAAAAATGTAGGATAGCAAGATGGTTGACTGGGGGCGGAGTAGCATGGCTTTAGCCTGCGCTGCTATCCCAAACCGATAAATCCAACGCACTCGTTCGCATTTTTCCGCGTTGGACAACCGCGCAGGCTAAAGCCGTGCTACTCCGTGATAAAGTCTCATCTTTCATCAGCCTTTGTTTTTCATAATTCCGATGTCTTCCCGCAGTCTCGCTCCGCCCAAAAGGTGCATATGAATATGCGGCACTTCCTGTCCTCCGTCTCTCCCGGTCCGAACCAAAAGCTTATAACCTTTTTCCGCAATTCCCAGCTCAAGCGCAATCTTTTTCGCCGCCAAAAACATATTGCCCATGATCTCAACATCGCCTTTTTCCAAATCATTAACGGACTCAATGTGCTTTTTGGGAATTATAAGAACATGCACCGGCGCAATCGGATGAATGTCATAAAAAGCAAACACAAAATCATCCTCGTAAATTTTCTTGGCGGGAATTTCACCGGCGATGATTTTGCAAAATATACAGTCCATGGTTTTGATTTAAAGATTTTTTCTTGAGTTAAAAAATCGATTATCCTGTTTGTCGTTGCGAGAAGGTACTCCGACGAAGCAATACCGTTGCCATAATTCACTATGCTTTTTACATCGTTTATATTTGCATAGAATAGAGATTGCCGCGTCGCCCGGAGTACCGACTTCTCGCAATGACAAATAAATATCAAGTTGCGCGAGCATAACTTGTATAATTGCCCTCTCTATTTCGCCAGCATCCGTCTCACGTCTTTAACAATATCATCCATAATGACCGTCTCCTGCATCCCGCTTTTCATGTCTCGCACGATCACCGTGTTGTCGAGCGCTTCTTTCTGCCCGATGATGAGCGCCAATTTCGCATGCGCCTTGTTTGCCATCCGCAGTTGAGATTTGATGCTGCCGCGTCCTACCGATTCCCCGACAGAAATATTGGTATCAATGATTTTGTCGAAAACTCTCATAACTTTTCTGCGCGCCAAATCTCCGAGCTGGACCAAAAAGACGTCTTTGTCGCCTTTCGGCTCCAGATCCAAATTAAGTTTCATCACTTTCTCCGCCACCCGTTCCACTCCGAAAGAAAATCCCACCGCCGGAGTTTCCTCTCCGCCCAAAAGCCCGACCAGACCGTCGTATCTTCCGCCTCCGCCCAAAGAAGTTTGGCGGGCATCCGCGTCGTCGCTGTCGGCCCAAATTTCAAACACCGTGCGCGTATAATAATCCAAGCCTCTCACCAGATTGGAATTGAGAACGTAAGAAATCTCCAGCTCGTCCAAAAATTCCAGCACGCTTTTGAAGTGATTGTGGCAATCAGGACACAAGTTATCGATAATTTGCGGCGCTCCTGCCGCCACCTGCATACATTTTTCCTCTTTGCAATCCAAAAGCCGCATCGGATTTTTTTCCAGACGGCGCTTGCAATCCGTGCAAAGCTTATTGATTTTCATATCGTAATAATCGGTCAAAAGTTTCTTGTACTTGGCGCGACAAGTGGCGCACCCGATGCTGTTGATTTGAATGGAAACGTCCTTGATGCCGATTTTCTGAAAAATCTTCCAAGCCAAATATATCACGTGCGCATCAATCGCCGGACTGTCTTCGCCCAAAACTTCCGCGCCGAACTGGTGAAACTCGCGATATCTGCCCTGCTGCGGCTTGTCATAACGGAACATCGAACCGTCGTAATAAAGCCGGACCGGCTGCGACCATCTGCTCATACCGTTTTCGATATAAGAGCGCACCACGCCCGCCGTCCCCTCCGGGCGAAGAGAAACCTTGTCCCCTCCCTGCGTCTCGAAAGAAAACATCTCCTTCTCCACTATGTCGGTCACCTGTCCGACGCCGCGCCGAAAAAGATCCGTATTTTCCACTATCGGCGTTTCAATCCTGCCAAACCCGAAATCCTGGCACATTTTGCGGGAAGTGTCCAAAATATGCTCCCAAATATACTGTTCGGGGGGCAAGATGTCCTTCATCCCTTTGACCGCCTGTATCGGCTTCGTTCTTTTTCTGGTCTTTTTTTCCGTCTGATCTTCTTTTTTAACTCGAGGCATAAGCTTTTATTTAAAATTAACTTAAAATATTTTTGGCAAAATCATCTATTTTCTGCACGCTTTCCGTATTGGTCTCGACATCCTGAGCTTTTTTACCTGAGAGATACAGATCCCCGATCATAGTCATTTTAAAGCTATCAACAACGGAAGTCATGGTCGCAATCGCCGCCTCCGCAGACTTCGCTTCCTCCGCCTCCCCCGCCATAATCGCAATCGCCTTTTTGCCGGACAACTTGTCATCCACCAGCACAGGGTGGAGACGATCGAAAAAATCCTTCATCAATCCCGACACATTACTGAAATAATTCGGACTTCCAAAAACAATCAAGTCATTCGCCTTCAACTTTTCGATAATCGCATTCATATCGTCCCTGATGCCGCAAACCCCGTCGTCATCGCAAGCAAGGCAACCGCCGCAGCGTTCTATCTTTTTCTCGCGCAACAAAACCAAATCCGTTTTATGTCCGAAATCTTCCGCCCCGATCAAAAACCTCTTAAGAATAAATTCCGTATTGCCCTTTCGGGGGCTTCCGCAAACAGCTACGATATTCATGCGCGTTAAGTGATAATTTTGATTAAATAATACGGCTCATACGCAATATATGGTTTTATATTATAGACACCAACAATATGTATTAATCTGAAATCAAAGATCCGACCTTGTTATTCGGATCACGCCAGAGATGGCGTGAACAACGCAGGACAGAACGTTTTTGTGTAATATTTCACACCATTTCTGGTGTGGTCCGGATACAGGTAAAGAACTTGTCAATATCTCCAACCTTAATATTACGGTCTTTTATGCGTTTAAATCTTACTTTTGATATTCGAATGATTCAAATACGGCAAAATCATTAAACGGCCAAGCCCGCACCCACGCTTCTCCCACGATATTGCGCTTGGGCACAAGCCCCCATCTTCTGGAATCGGAACTTGCCCCCCGGTTGTCTCCCAAAACAAAATATTCGTCACTTCCGAGCTTCTCCGACACCGACCCCGCAGTGGTCACCGTATCGGCAAGATATTCGCTCTCGTTGAGTTGGAATCCGTTTGGATTTTCCTTGTTGTAAATCTTGACCTTTCCGTCCTTGACTTCCACCGTTTCACCCGGCAGTCCGATTACCCTTTTGATAAAAAATTCGCTCTGGTCAAGCGGATAGCGGAAAACAATCACATCGCCCCGCTTCGGCGCTTCCAGCCTGTAGCCGATCTCGTTCACAATCAGATAATTGCCATCCTGAAAATTCGGCTCCATACTCGAGCCTTTCACGAAAAAAGGCTGGATCACGAAAGAACGGACTATGAAGATGATAATGAGGCTCACAATTACAACCCTAATTGTCTCGAAAGAAAAATCAAGGAAGTTTTTGACCGCCCCCATGGCCCCGCCGTCCTGATCGTCCATACCGATTTTTTTGTCCTTGAGCTCCATATTCGCCCCCGCGCCTCCCGGTTTTTGGTCTTTTAGGTTAACTATATTTGTTTTTTCTATTTCTTCCATATGTTGAATTGTTTTAGAATAAATGTTTTAAAGCTTTTGAGCTAATGATATAACTTTTAAGCAGCCGCGTCAAACAGGGCGGGACAACAAGACAGGACATGATGCGATACTTTAGCATACGCGGTTTGTCCAATACGGGAGATGCTACGCTAGAACGTTCTGTCCCGCGTGGTTCACATCATTTCTGATGTGATCCGAAAATCCGAAATCCAGAATCCAGAAATGTGTTGTTGCATCCGGATCACACCAGAGATGGTGTGAAATGCTATGCAAGAACGTTTTGTCCCGCGTGGTTCACGCCATTTCCGGCGTGATCCGAAATCCAGAATCCGAAATCCATAATGCAAACTCGTAAAAATGACATACAATGCTTGTCTTGCATAGTTACGGGATTCCGGATATTTCGGAGTACCGAAATTCCGGAACGACAAATAAAGATTGATTTTATCTTTTGATTTGGCTAAAGGAAGCGATTCAAAGTGCAGGCAGGTTAAAGCCATGCTACTCCGTGATACGAAGCATCACTTTACACATCACTTTTCGCATTAGACACATCCTCTTATATATTATAAAATAGAAATATCAAACAAATTCTTTTCATCCGCATGCAGAAGAAAAAAATCCTGAAAATTATGGCGCTGTGTTTTTCGGTCGCGGCTGTTTTTGCCGTTATCTTTTTTTATAAATTCCTGTCCGCCAGCGGAAAGATTTTCTCGGCAGACGAAGATGAGAAGACTTCCGTCGCGAGGCAATTGAGCGATTTGATTATCCATCCCAGCGGACAGCTGAAAGGCGAAGAAAACGGGCAAGTCAATATCCTGCTTTTGGGCATCGGCGGCGACGGGCACAGCGGAGGACAACTCACCGACACGATTATGATCGCAAGCATCAAGCCCCAGACCCACGAAGCGGCGCTCCTTTCCATTCCCCGCGACCTTTATGTCGAAGTCGAGGGTACGAACATCAAAAGCAAAATCAACGCCGTCAAGGCGACCGGAGACAGAACCGCGCAAAAGAACGGCATTGAACTGCTCGAAAAAACCGTAGAAGATGTGTCGGGGCTGCACATCGACTATTTTGTCCAGCTCGACTTCCAAGGCTTTGTAAGAATCATCGACTCGGTAGGCGGCATTGATATTTATTTGGAAAACGACATCAACGACCCCATGTATCCGAATTTCAGCCTCGGCTACGATCCTTTCTACATCGAAAAAGGCTGGCACCATTTGGACGGAGCGACCGCGCTCAAAGTCGCCCGCTCTCGGCACAGCGCGATGGGAGACTTCGACCGGATCAAGAGACAGCAGGAAGTCATCAAGGCTTTCCGGCAAAAAGCATACGAGAAATATTCTTCCGCCGACATTGGAGCTTTCAGCGAAATGTTTTCGTCTCTCTCGCAAAATCTAAGAACGGACATAGAACCAAAGGAAATTCCGCGATTTTATCAAATCGCCAAAGAAATAAAAAGCCACAATATCACCGCGCAAACCGTCGACACCGAAAAATATCTGCGGAGCATCAACGTCGGCTTGGGCTCCACCCTGGGCACCAAAACCGGAGACTACTCCGCTATCAACGAATTGGGGCAAAACATTTTCAATATGCAAATTCCCGAAAAGAAAAAGGCGGCAATCCAAGCGGAGAGCGCGCTTATCGCCATCGAAAACGGCACCGGCTCGCCGGACACCGCCAATACCATCGCGCGCGATTTGGAAAATATGGGATTTCGTATCATCAGTTCCGCCAACATAGCCGAGCCTGAGTTTGACGGCGTCAGCATCTACTATTCTTCAAGCGTCCAAAAGCCGGAGACCCTCGATTTTCTCACGGAAAAATTCTCCGCCAAAGCCGAGATCAAAGAAGCCGCAGCTTCGCGCGCCGATTTCACCATCGTGTTGGGCAAAGGGTTTTGATATTTGGTATAAAAATGTTATACTCGGAGTTAGAATAAAGCACGTGTCATTCTGAGGTACCCCGAAGAATCCCGAACTATCCCGCAAAGAACCGACCGTATAAGAACTCTTGCTTTAAAATAATAATGCCAAATTAATTTGATAGTAGACTAAATTCGGCATTAAGGCAAAATAGAATGATTGCAATCAAATTCTCTCGCTTCATTAAATCAGCTCACTCATCAACCTAAAATATGAAAGTAATCGTCGGACTTGGAAATATCGGAAAGGAATATGAGCGCACCAGGCACAATGTAGGTTTTATGGCGCTGGATAAAATTGCCGAAATTTACAATTTTGAATCTTTTCGTCCGGAAGAAAAATTCGAAACGGAAATTTCTCAGGGGGAAATCGGCGGCGAAAAAATAATCTTGGTCAAGCCGCAGACATTTATGAACGCTTCCGGCCGCGCCGTCCAAAAAATCTTGAACTTCTATAAATCGAACACGGAGAATCTCATCGTGATACACGACGATTTGGATATCGCGCTGGGAGATTACCGTGTCGCCTGCGCCAGAAATTCCGCCGGGCACAAGGGGGTGCAGTCCATTATCGACTCGCTAAGCTCGAAAAATTTCAAGAGAATTCGCATAGGAATAAAATTGGCAGACAGAAAAATTCCCACCGAAAAATATGTCCTGGGAAATTTCACCAAAGAAGAATCCTCAATGATTGAAAAAATCATCGATGTTTTGCCCGAGACAATAGAAAAAGAGCTTATTTGAATAAGCTCTTTTTCACTTTATTAACTATCGTACACTGTCCTGCTTATGAGCTCAAAGTATGAATCACGAGGAAGCTTACCTTGATTTGCAGTTACCGATAAAAGACCTAGGAGGGGTGGCTTTTATTTTCACGCTCATAAACAGGACAGTGGACGCTAATAACGCCGATTTTTGCGCGTTTTTGGTCAGATCGCGTGCACGAGATTTTCACAAGACCAACTAACATAAGAGCTTATCATACTTTTAAAATTATGTCAACCCCCGACACAAAGTATTACAACGCTTTCAATTTGATGCCCCAAATAGGACCGATGCGCTTTCGCAAGCTGCGGGCGTATTTTCCTTCAATGCAAAACGCCTGGGAATCGGACCGCGCGGGATTCAAGGCGGCGGGCATTGAAGAAAAAATCATCGAAAGAATAATCGAGGGCAGAAAAAATATTGATCCGGATACGGAGTTGGAAAAGCTGGAAAAAGAGAACATTCGCATCGTGGCGCAAAACGACGAAAATTTCCCCAAAGACCTGCTGGAAATATCTTCTCCGCCGGCGATGCTGTACGTCAAAGGAGAATTGTTGCCGGATGAATTTTGCCTCGGCATCGTGGGTTCGCGCAAGATTTCCGAGTACGGCAGGCGCGTCGCAGAAGATTTCGCCCGTGAACTTTCGACGAACGGAGTGACGCTTGTGAGCGGAATGGCTTTTGGCGTGGACACTATCACCCACTGGCAATGCGCAAAACTCAAGCGCCGAACCATCGCCGTCCTCGGCAGCGGCATCGACGAGAAAAGCATTTATCCTTCTTCCAATCGCCAGATCGCAAAAGAAATCGCAAATTGCGGGTGCGTCATCAGCGAGTACCCCATCGGTACTCCCCCGCTCAAACAAAATTTCCCCGCCCGCAACCGCATCATCAGCGGCATCTCAAAAGGCGTGCTGGTTATCGAAGCCTCGCAGACTTCCGGCTCGCTCATCACCGCCCGCTTCGCCCTTGAACAAAATCGCGAAGTTTTTGCCGTGCCAGGAAATATTTATTCCAAAAATTCCGAAGGCACTAACAGCCTTATCAAAATGGGCGCAAAATCCGCCTGCAAGATCGAGGATATTCTGGAAGAATTCAATTTCGCACTTAATCCCGCAATCAGAGAGGCAAAGAAAATTATTCCCGACAGCCCGGAAGAAGAGCTCGTGTTAAACGGTCTGTCTTTCGACGAAGCCGTCCACATCGACAAGCTCGCCCTCGCCACGCAAATAAAAACCGCCAGCCTCTCGTCAATTCTGACCCTGATGGAAATCAAAGGAATGATAAAAGACGTCGGCGGGATGAGATATGTGAAGAGATAGAATTAGCAAACAACATCCATCCTATAAACTTTCTCTCACGCAATAGAACCCTCCTTTTTGTCATCCTTGTAAGGATCCCTTAAATATTATATTTAGACAGAGTATTATCAACACGAAAATGCCAAGAAGAAAATATGATTTTTATGTTTATATCATGGCAAGTGAAAGCGGCACATTGTACGTAGGAGTAACCAATAATCCAGTGAGAAGAGTCGCAGAGCACAAGGGAGGCAAGATAAAGGGATTTTCTCAAAAATATTTCTGCAAAAAATTAGTCTACATCGAGCATCATCAATATATTTATAACGCCCTCGAAAGAGAAAAAGAGATAAAGAGTTGGATGAGATACAAAAAAGAAGAATTAATCAAATCAATAAGTTCAGATTGGAAAGATCTGAGTAATCAATTGTAAGAAATCTCCTTATCCGAATCACCATATTTTAATGATACTCAAAAAAATAAAACATTCTCTCCTGTAACAAAACCCACATTTTGTCATCCTCGTAAGGATCCCTTGAATAATAGGTTACAAGTTAAACAGTATCATGCGCAAATAATATCATTTAATACTGAATTAACTTAATCCATTACATAACGATTTTACATTTATCCCCCTCACCCCGAGACCCTCACCCGATGGGAGAGGAAGAAAATCCAAATACTTTATAAGCGGATTGTGGTACGGATTAGGTTGATTTGGTTGTATACTAAAACACTTTGAAACATAGAACTAACGTGCGATATCTCGTCCCCTCTCCGCGCTGGGAGAGGGCTAGGGTGAGGGGGACAAAAATGTATTCCTTATCAAGGGATCCTCAACAGGATGACAAAATGACGGTTTTATCGCGGGAGAGAAAGTTTATGGGATATGCCAAATTGAAAAGTGTTTTAGCATAAATTTGATATAAGGGATTCCTACTGGAATGACAAAAATGATGGTTCTTACGAAATATAAATAGTTATCGACTTAATAACATTCGAAATGATAATAATATAATCGCGAATATTAATATAATTATCATCCATACCCAATATATCCAACAATCCAACCACGGTTGACACTCCACTCTCAAAAAGGTAAAGTAAAAAATGTTATAAGAACTTCAGCAATTTATTTACAACATATGTCAAACAAACTTATCATTGTGGAGTCTCCGACCAAGGCCAAGACCATCTCCAAATTTTTGGACAAAACCTACACAGTAAAGTCCTCCTTCGGTCATCTGCGCGATTTACCGAAAAGCAAACTGGGTGTAGACACGGACAACGGCTTTGAACCGGAATACGTCATCAGCCCCAAGAGCAAAAAGACCGCCTCGGAACTGAAAAAAATCGCCAAAGAATGCGATGAAATCATACTGGCAAGCGATGAGGACCGCGAAGGAGAAGCGATCGCGTGGCACTTGGCGCAAATTCTGGGGTTGGATCTCACAGACAAAAGCAAAACCAAAAAAGGCTACAAGCGCATCGTCTTCCATGAAATCACCAAAGGCGCAATATTGTCCGCCTTGGAAACTCCCCGCAAAATCGATCTCAATTTGGTGGACGCGCAACAGGCGCGGCGCATTTTGGACCGGCTCGTCGGCTACAAGCTCTCGTCGCTGCTTTGGACGAAAATCCGCTACGGACTGTCCGCCGGAAGAGTGCAATCGGTCGCGGTACGACTCATCGTCGAGCGCGAACGTGAAATCCAAAATTTCAAAAAAGACGAGTATTGGGAAATAAATTCCGACCTTTCCAAAAAAGATCAGGGCGCGAATTTTCTGGCAAAGCTGGTAAAAATCGACAAGAAGGCTCTCAAAAAACTGGACATCCAAAACGAAGAGCAAGCGAACGAGATCAAAACCAAATTGGAAAAAGAAAAACATATTATCAGCAAGATAGAAAAGAAAGAGACAAAAAGGAATCCCCTGCCGCCTTTCACCACCAGTACCCTTCAACAAGCCGCCAACAACCGTTTGGGCTACAGCTCCAAACAAACCATGATGCTCGCCCAACAGCTCTATGAGGGCATCCAGCTGGGCAAAGGCGGCTCCGTGGGTCTTATCACTTATATGAGGACCGACTCCCTGAATCTCAGCAAAGATTCCTTGGAAATCGCCAAAAATTACATCATCGACCATTTTGGCAAAGAATATGCCGAGGAAAGGTTTTTCAAAACCAAAAGCAAGGGCGCACAGGAAGCGCACGAGGCCATCCGTCCCACCGACCCCTCGCGCACCCCGGAAACCATCAAGGAATTTTTGGATCCCAAGCAATACAAATTATACACGCTTATCTGGCAAAGAATGCTCGCCTCGCAAATGTCCGCCGCCGTGAGCGACTTGACCACTATTGAAATTGCGGCGGGCAAATACACGCTCCGTTCCAGCGGCTCGACCGTTAAATTTGAAGGATTCCTGAAAGTCTATCCAATTAAGAGCGAAGAAGTCACTTTTCCCGAGCTGAAAGAAAAAGAAGAATTGAAGCTTTTGAAAGTCCTCGCCGAGCAGCACTTCACGCAACCGCCGGCAAGATATAACGAGGCCAGCTTGGTCAAAGCGCTGGAAGAGTTCGGCATCGGACGACCTTCCACTTATGCGCCGATTATCAGCACCATCCAGGACCGCGGCTATGTCAAAAAAGAAGAAAAAAGATTCGCTCCGGAAGAGATCGGCTTTATTGTCAATGATTTTTTGGTCGAACATTTTCCCGATATTGTGGACATCGAATTTACGGCCAAAATGGAAGGAGACTTGGATAACGTGGCGGAGGGAAAACAGGACTGGCGAAAACTGCTGGGAGATTTTTACGACCCTTTCGCCAAAAACCTCAAAGCCAAGGAAAAAACCATAGACAAAAAAGCTCTCACTGAAGAAAAGACTGACGAGAAGTGCGAGAAGTGCGGCTCGCCGATGATTATCAAGCTGGGACGTTTCGGCAAATTTATGGCATGCACCAATTACCCGGAATGCAAAACGACCAAACCGCTGGGCGAAGAGAAAAAACTCATCGAGGAATTCTCCGGCGAAGTCTGCGAAAAATGCGGAAAACCGATGGTGGTCAAGCGCGGACGTTTCGGCGCCTTCCTTGGCTGCTCCGGCTACCCCGAATGCAAGACCATCAAATCCATCACCAAACCGACCGGAGCCAAATGCCCGGACTGCGGCAAAGGCGACATTGTCGAAAAAAAATCCAAAGCCGGACGAATTTTCTACGGCTGCAATAACTACCCCGAATGCAAATTCGCCATGTGGCAAAAACCGACCGGAGAAAAATGCCCCGATTGCGGCAGCCTGATGACTTACGCTGCCAAGGAGAAACAAATTTGCTCCAATAAAGAATGCAGGCACGAGAAAGAAGATTGATATCACACAAAAACCTGCGCGCTCGATTCCGTGTCATTGCAGATCTTGACTGACTCTATTATTTGTCATCTCGAAGGAGTACTTGACTGAGAGATCCGGGAAATGCACGAAAACTTTGTTGGTATTGTTTTTACAGTAAGATTATATTTGCATAGTATTGTTCCTAGATTTCTCAATCGGAGTACCTCATTTCGAAATGACAGATATTTTGCAAGGAAGTCCGACAAATAAAAATGGAAAAAATTATATCGAATCAAACTGAATTTGTCATCTCGAAGGAGTACTCGACTGAGAGATCTGAGAAATGCACGAAAACCTTGTTGGTATTGTTTTTACAATAAGATTATATTTGCATAGTATTATTCTTAAGATTTCTCAATCGGAGTACCTCATTTCGAAATGACAAATATTGATTGTTTCTTTTGACAGGTTTTTCCAGATTTTCGGACCACACCAGAAATGGTGTGAACCACGCAGGATAAAACGTTCTTGTGTAGCATTTCACACCATTTCCGGTGTGGTTCGTAACCCAAAATACATCGGGTATGTCAGGATGGTTAAAATTATATATTGCGAATACTCTCACCAAAGACAGGAAAAATTCTTGAAGAAACTTAACAAGATAAATAAAGAATTATGAAAGAAAAAATGATCGGCGTCTCGGGAGCGATTGGCAGCTTCTCGGAACAAGCCGCCAAAGAATATTGCCGCAAACATCAAATCGATGATTACAAGCTTGAATATCTCATCTCGGTAGAAAACGTGCTGAATGCGCTGGAAAATGAAAAAATCGATATGGGCATTTTCCCTATCGAAAATTCCAACGGTGGCATCGTTATCGAAAGCGTCTATGCAATGAGCAGATATATTTTTAATATTCAAGAACTTTTCGAAATCCCGGTAATCCACTGCCTCTTGGCAAAACCGGGAATCAAGAAAGAGAACATCACCGCCATCGCCTCCCACGACCAAGCACTCAAACAATGCAAAATGTATATCAGAAGAAATTGGACAAACGCCAACATTGAAGAACGGGACGACACCGCCAAAGCCGCCAAAGATCTCTCGGAAGACATCCTGCCCGCCAACACCGCCGTCCTCGCCCCCGAAAGCTGCGCGGATCTCTATGGGCTGGAGATTTTGGAAAAAGGCGTGCAAGATCTGAAATTCAATTTCACGAGTTTTCTGGCAGTGACGAAGTAGAGTTTTTAGACAAAAAAATAAACGTAATTTATAAGAATATTTTCTTTTATAAATTACGTTTTTTGTTCAAACGTTTTTGACATTTTTTATCCAATTCGACTTAAGCTACATTAAGCGATACACCCCGTTGTCCCTGTTTCTGTTTCTCTTATAATAAGTTGCTTAAAATCTATCCCCCCTTCCGAAAAGAATTCTACATTGAAGCCTTCCATCAGAGCTGCAACTTTAAAATTCTTCTCAATATCTTCCGTGTTGATTTTTTTGACGGAACCAAGAGAGAACATGAGATTTAATATAGGTTCGAAATGATTATTCCAGCCAAACTCCTCAATCCGCAGAAAAACGAAATCCTTGTCCCTGTAAAGCAATTTGGGAGTAAAATGTGTATTTAACGAATTGCCCAATTCCACTATATTTTTTTGTATCTCTAATTGTTTGTTTGCTTTTATAATAATAACATAAGCCTTTTTATTTTCTTTCATAAGCACACCTCTTTGTTTACTTTTTATTTTTATCCTTTTTTCAATGTTCGTTTTTCGCAGAACCCAAATTATGCAAATTCAATGAGTCTACTTGCAAACCTTCGTTTTATACAAAAACCAAAACTCGCAGCTAGGCACATAAAAAATCAGCCCTTGAGACAGGCTGATTTTTCTTGCTATAAACTACAACAAAAGCGACCTATCTCAAATGATGGCTGAAAAAATAAAAGAAAAATTTGTTGCTCGTGTTGGAATTCATAGCTTTTTTAACTTATGCTAATATTATACTCAAAAGAAAAATTGTGTCAAATTATTTCGGAGTAGCAGGTGGAGTAGCATGGCTTCAGCCTGCGCTGCTGTCCAACGCTCGTAAAAACCCGCGCATACGTTCCGTTCCATTCGCTTGGGACAACCGCGCAGGCTAAAGCCATGCTACTCCGCGATATATCCACGATCATTCCATATTTTCTGGAGATGCAAATCACAAAATTTTATTCATCTTATCCATTCCCTTCTCCAAATCCTCCATCGACGCGCCAAAAGAAATGCGGAAATAATTGTCAAAACTCTGACCGAAAAATATGCCCGGAGCTACCGCCACGCCGGCTTTATCCGCCAGAAATTCGGCAAACTCCTTAGACTTCATATGCAACTTTTCCGGAATCTTGGCAAAAACATAAAAAGCGCCTTGGGGTCGGGTGTGTTCCACTCCCATCTCCTGCAACCGTCCGCACAAAAAATCTCGCCGCCGCAAATATTCCCGCCGCGCATAACCGATAAAATCCTGAAAATCGCCGGCGCGATGCGCGATCACATCCTCCAGCACAACCTGAAAAAAAGAATTGGTATTGCCGTTGATGTTGCTCTTTACTTTTACCATAGCGTCAATCATCTCGCGCGAGGACGCGGCATAGCCCAGCCGAAAACCCGTCATGGAAAGAGTCTTGGAAAACCCGTCGATGACAACCGTCCGCGCTTTCATATCCGGCAATTTCGCCACGGAAAAATGTCCTCTCCCGTCAAAAATAGTGGCGCTGTAAACCTCGTCGGAGATAACCAACAGATCATTCGCAATTACCATTTGCGCCACTTCCTTCAGTTCCTCCTCGTCATAGATGACCCCGGTGGGATTGTTGGGACTGTTGATAATAATCGCCACGGTTCTGACATTCACGGCTCCCTTGATAGCCTCCAAATTCAAATGAAAGTCTGTATCTGTGTCCAACACAACCGGCACGCCTCCCAAAAATTTCACCGCCTCAATATAAGTCGGCCAGGCGGGCGCAATTATAATCACCTCGTCGCCAACATTTAGCACTGCCGCCAAAGCGAGAAAAATCGCTTCTTTGGCTCCGTTAGTGATGATGATCTCTTCTCTTTGGTACGCCAAGCCGGAAAGTTTTTCTTCCATACCGGCCACCGCAGATCGCAGACCGTCAGTCCCGCCGGTATGATTATAAAAATTGTTTTTATCTTTTTCCTTCGCCTCGACGATCGCCTCCTTGACAAACCCGGGCAGGGAAAAATCCGGCTGCCCCAGATTGAACTGCAAAAAGTCTTCCCCTTCCGCAACTCTGTGCTTGATATCCGAGTCCCATTTGTTAAGAAAAGACTCCTGCACGCCTAAAACTCTTTTGGAAAATATCATAAAATATTTCAGTTAATTATACCTCTCATAATACCAAGAGCGCTTTATAAGTCAACAAAATCAAACGGAACATCTCGCGGGGTAGCAGGTGGAGTAGCATGGCTTCAGCCTGCGCCGCTGTCCAATGCAGGAAAAACCCGCGCATACGTTCTTCCATTCGCTTGGGATAACCGTGCAGACTGAAGCCATGCTACTCCGCGCATAATTTCGCCTATAATTCCGTATTCTTGCATCTAACAAAAAAAAATACGCCTCATTCAATCTTGCAGATTGTATAAGGCGTGTTTTTTATTTTTCCTCCTCGATAAGTTCCAGTTGCAGAGGCTCGCTGGAGATGACTTCGTGTTCCGCTCCGCAAGTGGGGCAGATGATGATGTCTCCGATTTCCGGCATCTCGTCTTCCACCGGAATTGGAGAATCGCATTCTTGGCAAGATGGCATTGTTTTTAGATTATCGAATTACGTTTCTATTATATCCGTCTGAAAAAGAAAGTCAAAATTTTGAAAAATTTGAAAGTAACGAAAAAAAGCGTATAATGAAAATATCAATAAATATTTAAGAAAGGAGGTGCATTATGAAAAAGGGACTTTTGGAAAAAGTGATTCTTTCCGGTCTGGGACTTGCTTCCCTCACCCAAGAAAAAGCGCAAAAACTGGTGGATGAATTGGTAAAAGAAGGCGAAGTGTCGGAAAAAGACGGCGCGGTAATGGCAAAGAGGGCGATGGACAATCTTGAAAAAAGCAGAAAAGAAATGGAGAATAAAGTGGATAAGACTGTGAAGGAAATTGTGGCGAAAGCCAACATCCCGAGCAAGAAAGATATCGCGGCTCTGGAAAAAAAGATTGACGAACTCACCAAAAGGCTTGAAAATAAAAAGCCTGAGGAAAAAAAGTAGTCTGGAATTTTTATCGCTCGCTTTTTCAAAAAGCGAGTGACAAGCATTACAGCATGTACCGGGAGGCGGTCGGACGATTGGATTCCGAAATAGGAAAAGTACAGATAAAAAACGGTAAATTGTTACAGATTGGTTTAATCTTATCTTGACTAACTCTATTTTTTGTCATCTCGAAGGAGTACTCGACTGAGAGATCTGGGAAATGCACGAAGCTGTGCCGATGTTATTTTCACAGTAAGATTATATTTGCATAGTATTATTCACAGATTTCTCAATCGGAGTACCTCATTTCGAAATGACAGATGTTGATTGTTTCTTTATAATAGGAATTGTTTTCTAAAAAGCTGTCATCCCGGAATTTGCGCAGCAAATATCCGGGATCCCGTTGCTAAGCCGTTGGAAACGAAATATAATGCTTGTCTTGCATAGCTACGGGATTCCGGATATTTCGGAGTACCGAAATTCCGGAATGACAAACAAAGATTGTTTTTACCTTTCAAAATGACAGATATTGATTGTTTCTTTATAACAGAAGTACCTTCTCACAGCGACAAGCTAAACGCGTAAGTCCTAAATCTATTTAAAAAACAAAAATGGCAAAAATAAAAGAGACCTACCGAAATATAAAACGCAGCCGTGAAATTGTGAAAATTCTTATGAGACACGGACTGGGCTATGTTTTCGACCAGCCGCAGGTGGAAAAATATCTGGAAATCGGCAACAGATTCTTTATGCGAAAAAAGGAAGACGCGCAGCTGGAAAAATTTACTTTTGAAGAAAGAGTGCGGATGGCGCTGGAAGAGTTGGGACCGACTTTCATTAAACTGGGGCAGGTCTTGAGCACCCACCCCGATTTGGTCGGTCCCGAGATGATCGTGGAGCTTAGCAAATTGCAAGACAAAATAAAAACTATTCCTTCCGAAGTTGTCAGAAAGCAAATCGAGCGGGAATTCAAGAAACCGGTCGAGGAACTTTTTTTGTCTTTCAGCGACAACCCGATTGCAGCGGCCTCTTTGAGCCAAGTGCACAAGGCAAAACTGAAAAGCGGCGAGATGGTGGCGGTAAAAGTGCAGCGTCCGGGGATAGCCGTTACGGTGGAAAAAGATATTTCCATTCTTTATGAACTGGTAGATCTTCTGGAAAGCAAATGGTTCAGAGGAATCTCTTACAGCCCCAAAGAGTTTGTGGACGAATTCGCCCAGACGATACGCGAAGAGCTGGACTTTTCGCTGGAAGCCAAAAACGCCGAGAAGTTCGCCTCTAATTTCGAAGGGTCGGCTACCGTGAAAATTCCCAAAGTCTATCGCGAATTTACGAGAAATAAAATATTGGTCACGGAATTTATCGCAGGCATCAAAATAAGTTCGGTGTCGCGGTTCGAGAAGGAAGAAGGTTTTGACAGGCACGCCATCGCCGCCAACGGTATGGATATGACACTCAAGCAGATTTTCGACGACGGATTTTTTCATGGCGATCTTCATCCCGGCAACATTTTCGTTTTGGAAGGCAACGTCATTGCGCTTATCGATTTTGGCATGGTGGGAAGAATCGACCGGGAAACGATGAATGATTTGGCCGACGTTCTGATGGCGCTTACCAAATTCAAGGCGGATGGAATTATCAAAGGGCTGGAAAAAATGGACATCATCGGTCCCGATGCCGATACGAAAAAGATCAAGAAAGAAATCAATTTGCTGATAGATCGATATTACGGCTTGGAATTGCATGAATTGGAGGTGGGAAAAATTCTTACGGACGTGATGGAGGTCATCCGCAAAAACAATATCCGGATTCCCAGCGAGTTCGCTTTGCTTTTCAAAACGCTGATTACGGCCGAAGGAACGGCGCGCGGTTTGGACCCGGATTTCAATATGGTAGAGCACGTTCAGCCTTTTGTGCAGGAGCTGATTCGCAAAAAATATTCGCCGGACAGGATCCTCAAGGAAAGCGCCGGATTTATGGGAAATTCTCTGGACGTGATAAAAAGAATGCCGGACAATATCGATTGGCTTTTCAAAAATCTCAAGGCGGGCAAGCTCTTCATTGGACTGGAACATCGCGGTTTGGAAAAAATAGACGCCACTATCGACCGCGCCAGTAATCGCCTGTCTTTCAGCCTTATTATCTCCTCAATGATCATCGGCTCTTCTTTTGTTATGAGCATGGACAAAGGACCATTTCTCTTCGGCTATCCCGCGCTGGGAATTATGGGATTTCTTTTCGCCGCCGTGCTGGGCATCGGACTGGTAGTTTCGATTATAAGAGGAGGAAGGTTTTGATTTTTATGCGCAGCAATCCGTAGAGACGCGATTTATCGCGTCTATTTTATTGCATCAAAACGTTTTGTTCCGCAAAAAAAGACGGAGATAATCCATCTTGGCAATCACGGAGTAGCAGATGAAATATTAAACGGAGTAGCATGGCTTCAGCCTGCGCGGTTGTCCCAAGCGAATGGAACAAACGTATGCGCGGGTTTTACAGGCATTGGACAGCGGCGCAGGCTGAAGCCATGCTACTCCGTGAATTATTCCGTTTTGACTATAAACAAAAGACGCGATAAATCGCGTCTCTACGGAAATTCCGACGCTGTTCCGTAAGCCCGGCATTTCCGATTTTATTTCATTTCTTTTATCCATTCTTTCAAATCCTTTCCTGATTCTTCCACGAATTTGGAGTAGAAATGTGCGGCGGCGGGAGAGAAGAGAACGAAACTGCCGGATAATAAAACCGAGCCGGCGATATATTTTTTCAAAATCGCAATTGCCGAATGCATATCCTTTGCCTTGTCGACAATTACTTTCTCCGTATCGATTTCTTTTTCGATAAGCTCCGAAGCGGTGCCGGGAAAGACAATCACGGCTTTTACTTTTTCGTTGATTGCCTCGCCCAAGCTTTTATAATCTATCCCCTTGTCATCTCCGCCGAGAAGCAAAATCGGGCTTTCCGCGAAAGAATTTATAGCAGCGATGGTCGACTCGGGCGTAGTCGACTGCGTGTCGTCGAAGTAGCTGATATTGTCTATCACATAAATGAGTTTGAGGCGATGCTTGATGCCGGAATAAGCGGATATGCCCGCCTCAATCGTCTCGGCTCTCACGCCGAAAAGATACGCGGCGGCGGCGGCGGCAAGCGCATTTTGAAGATTGTGCTCGCCAAAAATCTTGAGATCCTGTCTATGAAACAAAACGTCTTCTCTTCCGTTAATTCGCACGATGGCATCGTCACCCTTCATAAAGCATCCTTTCTCCAGCTCTTTTTGCGAGCTGAAAAGAAAAGCGTTCTGCATATGTCTTTGCGCTATTTCCAAAGTCACCGCATTGTCGAAATTCAATATCGCAAAATCATCTTCCCTCTGATATATCACCAGACTTTCTTTGGCCTTGATGTAATTCTCAAAAGTCCCGTGATCGTCGATATGATTGGGAGTGACATTGGTAATAATACCGATATGCGGACTTATTTGCGAATTAAGAACGAGCTGCGTGCTGCTGGTTTCCAAAAGAAAAACGTCCCGCTTGGTCATTTCTTCCAGCTTGTCCAAAACTTGCACGTTCTGCCTGTCGTTGCCGGCGAAATAAAAACGTCCCGGCGCATCCTCTTTTTCCCATAAGACAAAAATGCTCTTAAGCAGATTGGAAGTGGTCGTCTTGCCGTTCGTGCCGGTCACGGAAATAATCGGACACGGCGCCAGCTCAAAATACAAGTTCGTTATGGTCTTAAATTCCACGCCGCGTTCATAAAGCGGCTTCAACGGGGCGTTGGCAGGATATTTGAACCACACCTGCGAAACAAAAATCATATCGGCATCCTCCACTCCTTTGAGGTAATTCTCCTGCAAATTAATTTCTATCGGCAGGCTGCGAAGATGTGCCAGCGCCGCGGCACGCTCTGCGGGTTTCAAGCTCAGATGGGTATTATTGAAATTTTTCTCAAACTCCGCCGCATCCGCGGAAAAATCGTGACCCGTGACATTGCTCAATCCTTTGGCGACCAAAAATTCCGCTATTGCGCTCCCCTCCGCCCCGGCAATACCGACTACGTGAATATTCTTGTCTTTGTATTGTTCCAGATTTATTTCCATTTTTATAGCTTATGATAATCGCGAGTATATCCGCATTATAGCATTTATTGTCCAAATGTGACAAATCATAATTGATTGAACAAAAATATTTGTCATTTCGAAATGAGGTACTCCGATTGAGAAATCTGAGAATAATGCTATGCAAATATAATTAGGACTTACGCATTCCAAACTTTCTCAATCTTCAATACTTTCTTTTTCGCGATAGAACCGACATTTTGTCATTCTAGTAAGAATCCCTTGATTGCTTGTTTAACCGTATACAAGGGATCTTTACAAAGATGACAAAAGGATTGTATTGATGCGGGAATTATAAAAAGTGATTTTATATGGTTTAATCGCGTAAGTACTGATAATCTTATTTGTTAAGAATAACACTGGCAAAGTCTCCGTGCATTTCTCAGATCTCTTAAGTCGAGTATTCCTTCGAGATGACAAATTCAGTTTGATTCAATTTTTCACCACCCTTCTCACTTCCGCCAAATTATATTTTTCAAAAACTTCGTCCGCGCTTTGCCGGACGACTTCTCCGCTTGCGGATGAGGCATGGATGATATTTTTTCCACCGTTGACGCTCTCAAATATCCCCACATGTTTGGTGCCCGTTTCCTTGCCGACCATAAAAACCAAATCGCCCGTTTGCGCTTTTTCCATCTCCACCGCGATTCCCATATTTTTCTGATCCCAAGAATGTTTGGGCAAAATCACACCGCAAGCATTTTTGTAGACCGTCTGTGTGAAACCCGAACAGTCAATTGAAGCGTCGGATTTCGCTCCCAAAATATATTTCACGCCCAAGAACTTTTCCGCCTCGCGAATAATTTTTTCTTCCGAAAATGCCGCCGCAACCGTTTTGCCCGCCCGCGCCGCAACTCCCGTCCGCCATTTTTCTTCCAAAGATTCTTTCCGCAAATCCACGTCCGCAAGATCAATCCAGCCCAAAGTCAAATCTCCCGATTGCGCCAGAATTTGATTGTCTTTTTGCAAAAGCACACGAAGAATTTCTCCTTTTTTAATTTGCGAAGCGCGAATCCTTTTTAAAATTTTCTCATTCATCACACCGGTCGGAACAAATCTGGACTTGAAGTCCGCAACATCCGCCCTTACCGCCGCCCAGCCGATTTCCCGGCTTGAAGGGTTGCCAAGTACGCGGATATCACCCTCGACTTTTTTCCCGCACGCTTCGCCGATAGACGCAAGCGTTTCCGCTTTTTGTTTTTCGGTAAGGACCTCGCCGCTTACAATAACTGCGTCTCCGCTTTCCTTCCAGTCCAAATCAAACACGGCAAAACCGTAGTTCCGCTCGTATTTTTTCTTTAAGTCTGAGATTATATCTTGTATACTGGGCATTTTTTTGATTTTATACCGGAATAACTTCTTGCGACCCGGCTTTATTTTTATCCCGAAAACCGCCCTCCCTATTTGGTAAGCACCGCGCCCGCCAATTCTCCCGTGTGCACACCTTCGTCCACAACCACCTTGCCGTTTACTATCACATGTGAAATTCCCTCCGCGCACCGGTAAGGATTTTCGAAGTTGGCCAAGTCAGCGATATTATTTTCATCAAAAACAACCACATCGGCGAAGTAATCTTTCTTCAATAGTCCCCTCTTCGAGATGCCGATTTTTTGAGCGGGCAGAGATGTCATTTTGAAAATCGCCTGCTCCAGAGTAAGTATTTGCTTTTCCCGCACATATTCCCCCAAAACGCGGGCAAAGGCGCCAAAGCATCGGGGATGCACCCTCTCCCCCGTTCGGACATATTCGACATTGTAGGCGGCATCGGCGGAAGATATTATGCAATGCTCGTTTTGCATTTCCCTCTCGATATTTTCCGGACTGATAACTCCCTTGTCAAACACGATAACGTGTCCGCCGGCGCTGATCAGAAGTTCGATGATCGCCTCCTCCGGTTCGATAGACTGGCTTTCGGCAATAGTTCCGATCGTTCTCCCCACCATCTCGCGCATCTTCGGACAGATGGAAATGGAGATGTCTTTGTAGTCGCGATTCATCTCTTTCATTTCCTCTATAATTCTCATCCGTAATTCCGCATCCTTGAGTCGCTCAATCATTTTTTTCCTTCCCCCTTCCGAAACCCAATCCGGAAGCAGGATATACAGCACCGATCCGGTGGTGTCGTAAGGATAAATGTCGAAATTGATGTGAACGCCTTCTTCATTGGCGAGATTGATCATCTGAATCGCCCTTTCCACATCGGGCCAATATTTTTTGCCAATCGCTTTGAAGTGAGAAATCTCGATAGAAACTCCGGTTTCCCTGCCGATCTGAATGGTTTCATTGACGCTGGGCAAGAGTTCCTCCGCCTCGCCGCGAATATGGCTGGCATAGCAGGCGCCGGCAGATTGCAAAATTCCCGCCAAATATTTTATCTCTTCAACACTCGCCATCTTGGAATGGGAAAAAACCAAGCCCGTGGACATACCGAAAGCGCCCTCGCTCAAAGAATCTTCCAACATCTTGCCTATCATCCTAACCTCGGCTTCTCCTATTTTGCGAACGTCATCGCCCATCAGCCCCCGGCGCAAAGTCTCGTGTCCCACCAAAGTTCCGAAATTGAGCCCGATATCCCTTCTGCGGACTTCCTGCAAAAATTCTTCCATCCTCGTCCAATTTACGCTGATATTTTCCATATTCACCCATTTGCGAAGCGCGCAGACCGAGTCGGGTCCCAGCACCGGCGCCAGCGACGACCCGCAATTTCCGCCGATAATCGTAGTGACTCCCTGCATCACTTTGCTATCCAGTCTCGGCACCGAAAAAAGCGTCCAAAAACTGTCCGAATGATCCAAAATATCCACGAACCCCGGACAGACTATTTTCCCTCTAACGTCAATAATTCTTTTTGACTGAAATTTCCCCGGCAGCTTTTCCATAGAGACAATTCTCCCATTGGAAATGGCGATGTCCGTCTCCATCCTCTTCGCGCCGGACCCGTCGATGACCGTGCCGTTTTTTATAACTAGATCAAACATAACATTTTTGTGATTTGATTAACCTGCATTGATTTTTATGATGCAAAAGGCTTGCGCGCTTGGATACTGTTTGCGAGGAACCGGTGCTCCGGGCGACGCAGCAATCCCGATATCGGAGTTTAACTAACCCTATTTTTTGTCATCTCGAAGGAGTACTCGACTGAGAGATCTGGGAAATGCACGAGACTTTGTTGGTACTATTTTTTACAGTAAGATTATATTTGCATAGTGTTATTCCCGGATTTCTCAATCGGAGTACCTCATTTCGAAATGACAAATATTGATCGTTTCTTTTAACAGGTATTGCTTTCTAAAAAAGCTGTCATTGCAAGAAACCGGCACTTTCCCTAAAAAGTATACGTCCCGCGCCCCAACAGTCCGATTACCAGCCCGACGGCGCACATAAAATAGGAGACGACCCAAAAGCGCATCACGATTTTGGACTCCGGCCAGCCTTTAGCTTCGAAATGGTGATGAATGGGCGCGCTCAAAAAAACTTTTTTATGCCGAAATTTTTTGGAAGTCAATTGAATGATAACCGAGAGCGACTCAATGACTAAAATAAATCCCACGAACGGTAAAATCAGAAAAGAGTCGGTAAGCATCGCCACCGTTCCCAGTGTCACCCCCAATGCCATCGATCCGGTGTCGCCCATAAAGAATCGCGCAGGAGGAATATTGAACCAGAGGAACGCCAGCAGCGCCCCGATAACGGCGGCGCAGAACATCGCCAGTTCCGTCTTGCCCTGCATAAAAGCGATAACGGCAAAAACGGCGATGGCCGGCAAAATCACCCCGCCTGCCAGACCGTCCAGTCCGTCCGTTTCGTTAAGCGAAAAAGAAGTCGCCACAATGATAAAGACAAAAAGCGGAATATACCAAATGCCGATAGCAAGATCGCCGAACGCCGGAATATGAATCGTATCCCAACCGAGGCGAAAATAAAACCAGTAAGCGCCGATCACCGCCACAAAAAGATAAAGCAGCATCCGGTCTTTCATGCCAAGTCCACCCCCCTTGGGTCCTATATGGAACACCCCCATCAAATCGTCGAGCATCCCCACGACCGCCGCGAGCGCCATCAGCCCGATAGGAAGAAAAGTCTCGCTCCGATTGAGAAAATTCAGAGACTCAAATACCGAAAAGTGAGTCAGCGACGCCAGCGCGGAAAAAAGAACCGCCAGAATCAGCACCACGCCCCAAATGATGATGCCTCCCATAGTCGGCGTGCCTCGCTTCTTTTCGTGGAGTGCGGTAAAAATCGGCGTGTCGCCCTCGGCGCGAATCTGTTTGCCTATCTTATATTTGTACAGAAAATGAGTAAGCAGCGGAGTCAAAGCCATAGCCACAGCGAAAGAAATAGCCGCGACAGAAAAAACCCGCACCAGTTCATAAATATTATAAGAGTTTTCCAAGAAGAACATAGGCAAAAAATTTAGTTATTTAACTTTTTTAATGCTAGCATCCAAGAACTTTTTGTCAATCAGAAATACCGACAAGAAAACACCCAGGCTGTCTATGGTCACGTCCACTCCGTTGCCGCTTCTGCCGGCAATAAAAGTCTGGTGATATTCATCACTGAGTGCGAAGGTGAGGGCAAAAAGCGCGGCATAAGCGATCGCCCGCCTCTTGCCGATATTCTGTGCCGCCGCGCGAAAAAAGAGAAAAGTGAGGACCGCATACTCCGAAATATGGGCGATTTTACGCAGAATCAGATCCCAATTATCGGGAAAATCGCTGCGCAAACCGGGGATGGAAGAAAGATAATAGATGCCGGCGCACCAAAAAAGAACGGGCAGCCAATAAAACATAATCAATCGTTTTTGTTTTTTGTTGAGTGCAATCATAGATTGTAAATTATTTCATAAATTATGCCCAAAAGATAAACTGCTATCATCAAAAAAGATATCTCGCGCGGAATATTTATTTCATACGCAGGCTTTTGGTCGCCTTTCACTTTTGCGTTATAAAAAATAATAATGACCAAGATGCCGAAGAGTCCGCCCGTAACGCTGCCGGCAAAAGTTATGACTTGAATAAAATCGCGAAACCCGACGACAAAAAACAGATAAGGAACGATGGAGGCCAAAAACCATGACATTTTTCCTTTCAGATGGTAGTCATAGCGAAGAATATCCCGTATTGCGTCGTTAATGACAAGATACGTGGTGGCGACGGCGAGAATACCCAGAAGGAAACCGGCGGTAACGACCCCATCGCCGATAGAAAGACTGAGCCCCGCGAAAGATTCCTCGGAGGTGGCGGCTCCGGTCACTCCCACAACAGCCGCGGCGAAAATGCCGTATGCCAAAGTGTAAAAAATCGTCCCCCAAGTGATTGCTTTCTCAATCCCATCCCGCCTCTTTTTGATAATGCTCACGACTTCGGGAATTGCCGAGCCGGCGCCTAAAGAAAAAAGGAGGACGCCGAAAAGAGGAAAAAATTGGGAAACGTCTCCGGTCGCATAATTGCGAACATCGATATAAAAAACGCTTTTAAAAGACACCGCGCCGATGACAATGACAAGGAACAGGACCAACCACGATTCGATTTCGCTGAAAAGCTTGGAGTCGAAATAAGTGACAAGCGAAACAAAAAGGAAAGCGAGCGTGCCGTAAATAAATTCGTCGCCTCCGAAAACCGGAAATAGCAGAGAGTTCAGAAACATTCCCGACAGAATGATGTAAACCAAATTGCTGGAATAGAGCATCAGGAAAGAAACCAGAGAGGCGAAGTGCTTACCGCTTTCCCCCATATATTTTTTTGCGCAACCCACTAGGCGGCTATGCCCTGCGGTACGGAGAATTATTTCCCCGAACATCAGATTGGAAATCAGCATCATCACTCCCAGAAAAAACATCATCGCCAGCGAAGGCAAAAGCCCCGCTTTGGACACCACATACGGCAGACCGAAAATCCCCGCGCCGATTGCAGTCCCAATCAAAGTAGCCGTTGCCATCAAAAACTCTTTGTCGATGTCGATAAATTTTTCCCCTTTCGCCATGATGACTTTTATTTTTAGAAAGAAAGACTGATATACACGGAGTAGCACGGCTTTAGCCTGCGCCGCTGTCCCACACGAACAGAACGAACGTATAATTGTGTCTCTTGGCTTGGGATAACCGCGCAGGCTGAAGCCATGCTACTCCGATATTTTTATCACGCTTAAGTCCGCCGCGAACCTCTAAGCTTCTACTCGACAACGCTCACCTTAACTATCTCGTCCCCCTGCTGGATACTCTGGACAACTTCCATTCCTTCCAAAACTTGCCCAAAGACCGTGTGTTTGCCGTTGAGATGCGGCTGATCCGTTTGCGTGACGATAAAAAACTGACTGCCATTGGTGCCGCCCCTTCCCGTATTGGCCATAGCCAGCGCGCCCACCGTCATTTTGTGCGAGGTTAAATTTTTGTTGTATTGATACCCCAGACTTTCGTAAGAGCTGATAGTCGCCTCATCAAGCCCCAAACTCCAAGGGTTGATCTCATCCTCAAAAGTATATCCGGGTCCGCCCATGCCGGCGATAGGCAAATTGTTGGGATTGTTATTTGCATCGTAAACAAAATCTTTACCGGCTTCCCCTTTGGAATTGGGATCTCCGCCTTGGATCATAAAATCGGAAATTACGCGATGGAATTTAAGTCCGTCATAAAAACCCTCTTTTGTAAGCTTGAGAAAATTCTCCACCGTTTTGGGAGCGTCCTTGGTATAAAGCTCCAAAGTAATATTGCCGCGCGTCGTCTCCATCACGATTTTTTGATTTTCAACTTGGCTCTCGGCAGTTTCCGCCGGCTGTTGCGCCTCGACATTCTCTTTATTTTCCTGTTGATTCTCGGTTGACTGTTGCATTTCGTTATTCTTTTTATTTTCCGATTGATTAGCCTTATTCTTGTTCACCGCGACGTAAGCTTCGTAAGCAACCAGCGCCAAAAGCAGGAGCAACACGATGAACACTTTCGTTTTCTTCTTTCCCTCCTTTTTGACAACTTCCATTTCTTTCTGCGCTTCTTTTCTTTGAAGCTTCAATTTCTCTTTTTTCCCCATGATTTGTGACATTAACTGTTTAATGGTTTATTTTAGGACTTATACCGAATTAACTTAATCCGTACCACAATCCGCTCATAAAGTATTTGGATTTTCTCCCTCTCCTATCGGGAGAGGGTCGGGGTGAGGGAGAATAAATGTAAAATCATTATGTAACAGATTAAGTTAATTTGGTATTGCGCGTTTAGCTTGTCGTTGCGAGAAGATGTTTCTGTTAAAATTAAAAGAAACAATCAATATCTGTCATTTCGAAATGAGGTACTCCGATTGAGAAATCTGTGAAAAATACTATGCAAATATAATCTTACTGTAAAAACAATATCAACAAAGTCTTCGTGCATTTCCCGGATCTCTCAGTCGAGTACTCCTTCGAGATGACAAATGGAGTTTGATTCAATATAACCTTTTCCATTTTATTTGTCGAACTTCCTCGCAAAGTATTTGTCATTTCGAAATGAGGTACTCCGATTGAGAAATCTAGGAACAAATGCTATGCAAATATAATCTCACTGTAAAAACAATACCAGCAAAGTTTTCGTGCATTTCCCAGATCTCTCAGTTGAATACTCCTTCGACAAATAGGGTCAGTCAAACTCCGGTATCGGGATTGTGCCGCAACTATGCAACACAAAAGATACATGAGGTATGGTGAATTTTGACAAATCACATCCCTCTTTCCGCCTTTTTCCTTTTCTCCTCTGCAATTTCCCGGCGCATCTTTTTGATAGCGACAAGCGTCAGCCAGATCGGCATAAAAAGCAGCAGATATTTTTCATAAGCCCCCTCAAGTTCTTTTTTTGCCATAATTTTTTATCAAATTTGTCTTAATTGTTCGACCTGCACGCTGAAAGTATCACCGCGCTTGATATTTCCTTTCAGAAATTCCACAGCGATGAGATTCTCCAGCTTTTCCTGCATGGTCCGCTGCAAGAACCTCGCCCCATACTCCGCATTATACCCGATTTCCACCAAATAAGAAACTGCCTCGTCACTGGGTTCGATTTTGATGCCCTGCGCCTCGTCCAACCTCGCCGCCAAGCCCTTGATTTGCAGTTTGGCAATCAGGAGCAGATCTTGCGGCGTAAGAGAACGAAAAACAATTCTATCCGTAAAACGATTCAGAAATTCCGGCGTAAAATATTGCAAGAGATAAGGCTCCAACATTTCCAAAAGTCTGCCGTTGTCGCTACTCTCATCAACGAACATTTTGCTCACCTCCCTGCTTCCGGCGTTGGAAGTGGCGATAATGATAGTATTGGTAAAATCCACCGTCCGCCCCATATTATCCGTCAGCCGGCCGTCATCGAAAACCTGCAAGAAAAGATTTAGGACATTTTTATCCGCCTTTTCCAATTCGTCCAACAGCAGCAAAGAAAAAGGATTGTGTTTGATCGCCTCCGTCAAGGTGCCGCCGCCGGCAGAATTTTCCCCGCTCCCGGGAGAAGAATAACCGATTAATTTTTCCACGCTTCCCAATGTCTGATACTCACTCATATCCAGACGAATCATCGCCTCCTCGCTGCCGTAATAAACCTCCGCCAGCGCTTTGGCTAGCTCCGTCTTCCCCACTCCGGTCGGACCTACAAAAAGGAAAGTTCCCACGGGACGGTTTTGCGACTTCATACCCACGCGCACCCGGCGAATGGCGGACGACACGGACTTGATCGCCTGCTCCTGCCCGATAACCCTTCGATGCAGCTTTTCTTCCAAACTCAAAAGTTTCTCCGCTTCGTTGGAGTCTATGCTCTCAAGCGGAATGCCCGTTTTCTCCGTAATGATTTTCATTATATCCTCGTCGCGCAGAGCCTGTCCCTCACCGCGGCGACGCACTTCCACCGCCGCTTCCGCAAGCAAATCAATCGCCTTGCCCGGCAGCAAGCGGTCGGGAAGATATCGTTTGGAAAGTTCCACCGCTTTCTTGACGGCGTTGTAAGTCATCGTCACCCCCTCGCGGCTTTCGATGTAGCCCGCTTGGACCGACAAGACCTTGAGAGAATCTTCTTCGCTAAGTTCCTCCACTTTTACAATATCGAAACCGGCGGCAAAATCGCTGCGCGGTTCGATGTAGCGGCGATAATTCCCGTAGTCGGTCGAACCTATGATCTGAAAAAGTCCCTGCGAAAGAATGGGAGAAAGAATTTTGGAAGCGTCAAATCCTTCTCCGTTTCCGACCGCCGCCAAATTGTGTATGTCCGGAATATACAAGATGATATTTCCGCCGCGCGCCATATCTTCCAAAACTTTTTGAATCCTCATTTCCAGCCCTCCGCCGGCGCGAACTCCCGCAATCAGCGCGTTGATATCCAAAACCACCAGCCTTTTGTCGCGCAGCGTCGGCAGAACTTCGTCATGAATCATCCGGTTGGCCAGCGCCTTGACAATCGTAGTGCGCCCACTGCCTTCTTCTCCGACCAGCAGTGCGTTATTTTGGCTGGTTCTTTCCAAAATTCTCATCAGCTCGTCGAGTTCTTTCTGGCGATTGACGACAAACCCGGTCAGTCCCGAACGGGCGCGATCGGTCATATCGTAGCTGAATTGATCAAGCTCGGGAGTCGTGCGTGCCGTCCACGCCTTGTTCATAATCGTGTGCGAAATCTTGCGCCGCCGCCAGCTTCCCGCTTTCACTTTGCCCCAGCTCTTTGTCCAAAGCACAGCGCTGCGGGCATCCGCCAAATCAAGTTTCAAATCGTGAAAATATTTTTCCAAATCGCTGTCGTAGAAAAGCGCAAGAAAAAGCGCTTCCGGCTCAATCATATCAAAACCCGCGACGACGCTTTCCTGAAGCGCAATAATCGCAAATTTCTTCATCTCCGGACTCATGACCGTGCCGTTTCTTTTTTGGTAAGAATCATCTCGCGGAATATTTTTTATGACCTCATCCAAGCACGCATCGAAGACTTTGACGTCCACTTCCAGCCTCTTCGCCAGCCTCTCAACATCTTCGTCCTCCAAAAGAACTTTCGCCAGATGAAAAACGCCCGGCGCCTGCGCGTGGTCATGCGACAAATCCAGCGCCTTTTTCAGCAGGGCAAAAGTCGAAGGAGAAGCGAAAGCGGAAACATCCACAGCTTTTTCAAGTTTAACGGGAGCGTCTTCGTAAAAAGGCTTGAATTCTTTGTCCGCCAAACTTATCTCTTTGCGAGAAAGATCGGCGGTCCTGGAAAAATAATAGCAGTACATCGCGCCCGCCAGCCCCAGCCAGAAAAGCAGCGACCCGAATCCCCTCTCTCTGAAAATCACGCCGAAAGCCTCAACGGTATTTATGGCGAAATAATAAAAAGCGGCAACGACGCTGCCAAAAAAATCATTTTGCGCCAGCTTGACCGACTTCACATCGCCCCTGAAGTTGGCAAGAAAATCTCCGTTTTGAGAAACGATAAAATAAAGTCCGTAAAGCAGAGAAGCAAACGCCAAAAAGAAAGAAAGAAGCCGCGCCGAAGCTTTGAGCGCATGCCCGAACGAACGGAAGAAAGAAAGATTTCCCGACAGTTCCTCTCCCCAAAAATAATCCGCCGCGCCGCGAATGCGCAAAAAGACTCCGCCGCCGCCGCACGCCGGACATTTTGATCCGTCATCCCGCCGTCCTTCCGCGTTGCAATCGGAGCAATAAATAATTTCCGAAGCAATTTCCTTGTCTTGCTTTGTTTGTTCTTCCGGCATTGCGAAAAAAGTTATTCGGCTAAAATATAAAACAAGTTCTTACAAATCATCACGAGCGCGACGGGAGGAAGCAGCAGCCAGAGCGCGTAGCAAACAACGATAAGACCCGACAGAAGAATCACAAAAAGACACCCCAAAAGCACCCTACCCAAGCGAAAAATCGGACCGATCAGCTTGCCGATCAGAGAATAGTCGCCGTAGATGGGCTGGAGTATCAGTTTCAAATTGATGAGAATGCCGATATCCCTCTCCACTCCTTTGACCATATTTATTTCCCTTCGCCAAAAATCTTTCGAGCCTTGAACATACCAAAAAAACAAAAAGCCGGCGATGCCTTTTAGAATTTGAAAGGGTGACAATGCAAATGAATCAGTCGCCATAAAGGTGGGTTAAATTTATATTTACGAGTTTTAACACTTTGCTTGTATTGAGGATAGATAACCTCCGTTGAATCATATACGATATATGATTCCAATCACACTGTATTTTGGATTTTTGATTTCGGATCACACCAGAGATGGTGTGAACAATGCAGGACAAAACGTTTTTGCGTAACATTTCACGCCATCTCTGGTGTGATCCGGATGCAAAATACAAAAATGCATTTCAGATTGTGGATTTCCGGATTTCGGATCACATCAGAAATGATGTGAACCACGCGGGATAAAACGTTCTTGCGCGGCATTCACACCATTTCTGGTGTGGTCCGGATGCAAAGCCGAATTTCTGATTTCGGATCAACCCGAAAGCAATAAAATAACGGGGAGGAACAGCCCCACAAAAAAGATTATCTCTAACCCTCTTAATCTGCTATAATTAACCAAAGGACAAATGTAAAAACGGGAGGTGATTTCAATTTCATTATACCACATATTATTATTTTATTTAAATAAATGATCAACGAATATATCATAACCGAAATAGCCAAGCGATGCGCCGCGGGCAAGAAAGATTTTTCCGAAAAAAAGATATCCAAAATAAAACGCGCGGCATCAAAAAAGTTCGGAGCGCCCTGCCCGACCAATATCGAACTCCTGTGCGAGTATCGCAAGATGGTGGGACAAAAGAAAATCGCGAGAAACGAAACCATCGAGAAAACGCTGGTTACCAAAGATATCCGCACCGAGTCCGGCGTGGCTGTCGTGGCGATTTTGACGAAGCCCTATCCCTGCCCGGGAAAATGCGCCTATTGTCCCGACGAAAAAGATATGCCCAAAAGCTATCTTTCCAACGAGCCGGCGGTAATGCGCGCCGTACTCACCAAATTCCATCCGTATGAACAGGTAAAAGCCCGCCTGGAGTCACTGGAGATCACCGGGCACAAGACCGGCAAAATAGAACTTATCATAATGGGAGGAACTTTTTCGTACTTGCCCAGACGCTATCAGTCTTGGTTCATCAAGGAATGTTTCCGTGCCGCAAATGAATTCGGCAAGACAAAAGGTGTTTACAAAAATCTGGACTTAAAGGCGCAACAGAGAAAAAACGAGAAGGCGAAAAAAAGACTCGTGGGGCTGACGCTGGAAACGCGACCGGACTATATTGATGAAAAAGAAATTGTAAATATGCGGCGATTGGGCGCCACGCGCGTCGAACTCGGAGTGCAGAGCGTCTACGATGACGTTTTGAAACTCAACCGCCGCGGACACGGCACGGCAGAAACCGTGCGCGCCACCCGACTGCTCAAAGAGGCGGGATTCAAAATCAATTATCACATGATGCCGGAACTCCCCGGCTCCAACGCGGAGAGAGACGTGAAAATGTTTGAAGAGCTTTTTGCAAAACCCGACTACCAGCCGGATATGATAAAAATTTATCCCTGCGTAGTCGTAAAAGGTACGCTCATTTATAAATGGCTTCGGGCGGGAAAATATCAGCCTTGTTCCGACTCGGAACGCCTCGAGATGCTCGCGCGCGTCAAAAGAAACTTGCCCTATTACGTCCGCGTAACCAGGCTGATCCGCGACATCCCATCAACCAGCATCATTGCGGGCAATAAAATCACGAACCTGCGGCAAGCGCTCGCAGAAAAAAGCAAAAAGGAAAATTGGAGCTGCAAATGCATCCGTTGCCGGGAAATTCGCAGCGGGGAGCGGGTGGAAGAAAAAGATTTGCAGCTTTTTCGTGAAGATTACGAGGCGTCAAGCGGCACGGAAATATTTCTTACTTTCGAAGATAAAAATCGCAAACATCTCTATTCGCTGTTGCGACTGCGGATAAATTCCGGCGAAACAAGCGACAGCCATTTCATCCCGGAACTGCGCGACGCCGCCCTCATCCGCGAGGTCCACACTTACGGCAAATTGGTACCGGTAAAAACCCGCGACGCAAAATCTTCACAGCATATCGGTTTGGGAAGAAGATTGTTGCAAGAAGCGGAAAGAATCGCGCGCGAAGAATTCGGCGCAAAAAAAACCGCCGTCATTAGCGGCATCGGTGTGCGTGATTACTATCGCAAAAACGGATATAAATTGGAAGGAAGCTATATGGTCAAGAGATTGAAAAAATAAGAAGTTACCGCCGCGTAGTAACGTAGCAGGCGGAGTAACAAGGTGGAGTAGCATGGCTTTAGCCTGCGCGGTTGTCCCAAGCGGATGGAACGAACGTATATGCAGGTTTTTACGGGCATTGGACAGCAGCGCAGGCTGAATCCATGCTCCGTTTGACAAATTGTTTTTGTATTCGGATCACACCAGAAATGGTGTGAATGCTACGCAAAAATGTTTTATCCCGCGTGGTTCACACCATTTCTGGTGTGGTCCATAATGCAAAATACAACTTATATATATAATATGGCAAATTTTTTGATAAACCAAAAGAGGCACGGAGTAGCAGGTGGAGTAGCATGGCTTTAGCCTGCGCGGTTATCCCAAGCCGAATGGAACGAACGTATACTGTTTGTTCCTTTTTGCATTGGACAGCGGCGCAGGCTGAAGCCATGCTACTCCGAGAATTACTCCGTTTTGATATAAACAAAAGACGCGATTAAATCGCGTCTCTACAAATAAGCCTTATGCCGCCCTCAATTCGCAACAGTGGCAAGCGCAGGTTTTTGCATCATTGACCGTTCGCCTCTTTCCTGAAAAGGAAAGCCCAACCCGTCCAAAATTTCTTTAGCCTCGGACATTTTGCCTTCCGATTGCAATATCTTCGCCTTGGCAAATTGTGCGAAATTGCCTGCGTTCACAATCTCCAAAACTTTGCCGCCGCCGCGCTCGTCCATCAGAGATTTCCAGCTCGTATAATCACCGCTCTCATAAGCCGCCATCAGAGCTTCTCGTTTGCTTTCATCCGCGCCATTCGCATCTTCCGGACCGCCGTGCATTTTCTTGTCGCCGAACATCAGCATAAACCCCGGAATGTTGGCATCGTCAAGCAAACCCATTGCCCCCGACCGATCTCCGCTTGCCTGCAATTTATAGGCACGCACGATGATGTTGAAATTCTCTTCCGTCAGATACTCATCAAGCTTATCGTTTTTGATTTTTTCCAGCACGGTTTTCCAAGCATCAAAATCGGCATTCTCCACAGCCAGCTCGAGAGCTTGCTCGTCATCCAAAGACAGTTCCAGCTCTTTTGCCATGCCTCCGCCCCGCTCCGGTTCCTTGATTCCCAACGCGTCCATAATCGCCTTCGAGCCGTCCATATCTCCGCTCTCGCGCAATCGGAACGCCTCCGCATACTTGGCGAAATTGCTCTCGTTTATATTTTCCAAAATTTTGAAATTGCCGCCATTCTCCACGGCGGTTTTCCAGCTCGCGTAATCGCCGCTCTTCAGCGCCACCGCCTCCGCTTGTATGTCCTCGGAAACAGCCACGGGATTGTGAAATTTTTCTTTCAAGCTGTCCGCATTGGCAGTGGCAATCGTAGTCCCCATAACCAGCGACATTGCCGTCAAACTTATGATTTTTTTATTTTTCATAGTTTTTTCTTAACAATTAAATAAGGCGCCTTGATATATAATAATACGCAGCGCCTCATTTTTTATTTCAGATAAATTTTCGTCACTCGATAAAATAAGAGATCTTCGTTTTCCCCTGACCGGATTTTATTTTCCTGACCGTCAGCTTGCCTATTTCCGCCGCGCTGTCAATGTGCGTTCCTCCGCAACCGCAAATCGGAAACCCCGCAAAACTTACGACTCTTGCCGATTTTCCTGCGGGCGAATGAATTCCTTTCTCTTGAGCCTCCTCGGAATTCATATTTCTGCTTTCGACTTTCAGATCCTGCAAAATCAGCTCGTCTATATTTCCTTGCAAAATTGCCATCGCCTCGGCGGGATTTTCAATCGCCCCTTCATATTCGACATAAGGTCCCTCGGGAAAATGAAATCCTTTTGTAGGATTAAAATTATCTATTCCCATTTTCAGAACCGCGCAGTCCAACAGATGTCCGGCGGAATGAAGCCGGGCATTCAGAATTCTCCTGTCCTTATCGATTTTCAGAGCGACCGTATTACCATTCGCAAAATCGCCTTTTTTGAATTCACCAAAATGCCAAACAATTCCATTCTCGTCCAATCTCACGTCCTCCACCGCAAAAACATTGTCTCCCGAAACGATTTCCCCTTTGTCAGCAGGCTGTCCGCCGCCTTGGGGATAAAATATCGTTTCATCCAAAATAACCGCCTTCCCTTTTTCGTTTTCTTTGATTTCAACAAATTTTGCTTCCGACTCAAACGCATATGTGTCGTTTAGATAATTGAGTTTTGTCATAAATTTTTGATAATTGAATATTTACGCATTTTGTATCCGGACCACACCAGAGATGGTGTGAAACGCTATGCAAGAACGTCCTCTCCTGCGTTGTTCACATCATTTCTGATGTGATCCGAATGGCCATAGCGGTTCGGTTTCAGGATAAAATATTGTTTTGCAAAACAAAAGATAAATCTCTCACGGCGTTTATAAAGATAGAATAATAAAATAAAGAACTGTTGATATTTCAAACCCTATGGATCGGGTCCGGAAACCGCGCTTTGGCAAGCACAAATGATTGTCCTATAAACCAAACCTATTCCTCCATCGCCGGAATCATCCGCGGGCCGTGCTCTTTCAGAAGCGGACGGATTTCTTGCGCTACGAAATAGTTGCCCTCGCCTTGCTTGCCGAACACTTTTATCAAAAATCCTTTTTGCAGAACAAAACCTTGGAAATATTCCGTATCGCTGATATCCACCGTCCATGTTATCTGGCGTGGATCGTCCAGCTCAAGCAATTCCTGATCCGCCTCAATTCTCATTATCTTGCCTATAATCACCCCTTGTTCCGGCCGCAGCCAGATGCCCTCCTGATCGTTCCGCAAGTCATTGTAAAAAGGCGCTCTTTTGGCAAATTCATTTTCCGCCTGCCTTCCCGCCCCCACGCTATACAGCACGCCGCCGCAAACCAAAGACAGTCCCAGATTCAAAACCACTACCTTGGCGAATTCCATGCGATAGCCTTCCCGCGTATGCTTGAGGTAAAAGTAAGCAACAAGAGCAAAAAGCAAAAAGCACACTATCCAAAAACGAGGTATTGTAAGCAACACGAACGTCAAAAAATTCTCGTTGACGCGATAATAGGCATCCCAATCGTTGATTTCCCAAAAGTGCAATATGATGGAAAACGCAAGCGCGCCAAGAACGATGCTCGCAGCAAAAACAAACCAAACCACGTGGTCCTTGAGTATAAAATGCCACTTGGACTTTGGCTTTATTTGTTCTTTCTTGATCTTCTCCAGAATTTCTTTGCTAAAATCTTTTTCCATATATGTTTACAATTTAATGTTTTGCTTTTCAATCTCTTTTCGGAAGCTCGACTTGGCGCGGCTCAGAAGCGTCGCCACCGTTCCCATCGGTTTTTTCAAAATATCCGAAATCTCGCCATAGTCCTTGTCTTCCCAAAACCTCAGTACCAGCACTTCCCGATATTTGGGCTCCATCACCTCCAGCACTTTCCTCACGTTGTCTTTGAGATATTGAATGTCGATATGTCCGTCCGTTTGCATGTCGGATGCCAGATTATTAAGGAACTCGTCGTCCAAGTCCATCGCGCATTGCGGCCGGGACTTTTTCTTGCGATAGTTGTTTATCGCCTCATTGTGAGTGATACGATAAGCCCAAGAAGAAAACTTCAGCTTGTCGTCGAAAGAATTGAGGTTGACATAAATCTTTATAAAAACCTCTTGCAGCACGTCTTCCGCGTCCTCCCGGGACAGACCCGAAATGCGGATGATATAGGAAAGCAGCTTTTTTTCATACCTCGTGACAATATACGCAAAATAATCCTGATCCTCCAGAGCCATAGCGACCAGCTCTTCGTCAGTTTTTGATACACACAAATCGGTTAGAGAGTCGTTTCTCATACTATTTAATACGCAGTTTTAAAATATTTTCTTTCGCTTCTTACTTCTTGAAGATAAGCTCGTCTACCGGAAAAAATACCAATGCTCCGATAAAATTGGCCAACACCGTCTTTTGCAAATCCGGCAAATCAACGCACGTCATCACCAAATAAAGAATAGGCGTGCTGAGCTGCCAGCGCAACAGATAGAAAGAAAGTTTCTTTGTCTTCTCCATCGCAAATATTATTTTTATCACAGGTCATACGACCATTGAGATTCTAACACGGAAACGATTTCTCAACAATCTCCATAAAAAATTCCGTAAAAAATTGCGGCAAGAAAATTTGACGTACAGACAAAAAAATTATAATATAAAATCATAAAGGTCGAGGGTTCTTTAAAAAATCTTAAGTCAAAATTATGCAAAAACTAAATATGGTGGATTGGTTGGCGCTGATCCTGGTTTTAGTTGGAGCGTTGAACTGGGGTTTGGTTGGAATACTCGAATTTGACTTGGTTGCAACTCTCTTCGGGGAGATGTCCTTGCTCACGAGGATCGTCTACTCTCTGGTAGGAGTCGCAGCCCTTTATGTAGCGATCATCTCGATGAGCTTAAACAAAGACTAGACGTAAAAAAACAGAAGATTATATCTTCTGTTTTTTAAATCAATACGCATTTAAACCATATAAAATCACTTTTTATAATTCTCGCATTAATACATTCCTTTTGTCATCTTTGTAAAGATCCCTTGTATACAGTTAAACGGTAATCAAGGGATTCTTACGAGAAATGTTGGTTCTATCGTAAAAAAGAAAGTATTGAAGATTGACCCCATTTGTCATCTCGAAGGAGTACTCGACTGAGAGATCTGGGAAATGCACGAAAACTTTGTTGGTATTATTTTTACAATAAGATTATATTTGCATAGTATTATTCCCAGATTTCTCAATCGGAGTACCTCATTTCGAAATGACAAATATTAATTATTTCTTTTTACAGGTATTGCTTTCTAAAAAGCTGTCCCGAAATTTGCGCAGCAAATATCCAGGATCCCGTCTTTGTATTCGGATCACACCAGAAATGGTGTGAATGCTACGCAAAAACGTTTTATCCTGCGTGGTTCACGCCATCTCTGGCGTGATCCGAAAATCCAAAATCCATAATGCAAGA
>Ga0172378_10000405_pt1 | contig 37544 bp, 27 predicted proteins | sample GrowelOW332metaG_FD_119755 | JGI IMG/M metagenome (GOLD analysis project Ga0172378, IMG submission 119755) | Groundwater microbial communities from an aquifer near a municipal landfill in Southern Ontario, Canada - Pumphouse #3_1 metaG | ecosystem: Environmental > Aquatic > Deep subsurface >...
CCAATAAATGCTGGGTTTAAGAACCCGCGAGTTTGGGCGGGTTGTTAAAACGTCTTTCAACGATATTGGGCATATTAAGAGGGCGAAAAAGGGTTCCGCCCCCCCCCCCCCGCTAGATCAAATTGTGCGTTCCCTGCTACTACATGGCCCGCAGCTCTTGGTAGAATTCCAAAGTGCGATGCGAATTTACATGTGTGAGTAAACATTTCATTTTCTCCTGTTTACTTGCTGGCAAGCCAAATCATGTTATCAAAGTGCTCTCTGTCTTTATACATAAATCGGTTTACCATATTTACCTTTTCACAGATTAAAGTGAGCCAATTATCTGGCTACTAAACACACTATCTATATTTACGTACTCCTATTGAACTGGGAGACGCCACTTTGTCAGGTATCAAAATTTAGCATACACTACACGTAGGACTGCGGGCTATTGAGATGTCCTTTTATTGCATACCAATTGTTGGTGTAATTTCCAACTCATTGTTTCGAGAAACAGGACAAATGAAACAAATCAACCTGCATCACTGATGTAACTATTTCAACATGAATGTATGATTATTGTTGTTTGATTTTATGTCAAGACCTAAACTCAATTTCCTTTACCGCATCCAATATCGTGCTGATATTCATCAACAATCGTTAATCTAAATAAACCTCGAATCCTGTGGGAAGAGTTAGTATCATTGATGATCGATAGTATCCGCTACGCAATGAGATAGGCAGTACAACTGAGCCGAAGAAGCTAATCCGGAGAACTGGAGAACTGCACTAAAAAAGAAGAGCCAAATCTGACTCCTCTAATTTATCTACAATTGTGGATTATTCCACTTCAAATTCGATGCGGCGGTTTTTTGCGCGTCCTTCCTCGGTTTCGTTATCTGCTCTGGGCAGAGTTTCGCCTTTGCCTTCTTTACTTTGCTGTCAGGGCTGTGGTATGCCAGGCCTACGCTCAGATTGTAGAAGCCGTCCTGAGCTTCGCCGGTAAAGGTGTTCATGTTGTCATCAGTGATCCTTTTTACTCCGTCCAGATAGTCCGAATTTGCCAAATTGTAACCCAACGATACTTCCAGGTTCACACCCGGTTTCAATTGGGTTTGGAGTCCGATGCCAAGCGGAATAATGGGCACTATGTCCGAATCTCCCTTCTTCAGATCCATGGATCCGCCTATACCGGCATTATCACCCCGGGCAATTCCCAATTCTTATCCATAACTCCAGCCGGGACCGGTTTCCATGGCTCCATACAGATATGCGCCTAGTACAATGAATAATAGGACGAAAATCGATTTTGTCCTCATTTCTGTGTTCTCCTTTTTGTATTGAAATCTTCATCTTGAAAGCAAAGCTAATACTTCTATATCATATAAATAGACAGGGCTTCAAAATGGGCATTTCAACAAATATGATATGCAAAATCACAAAATTTCAACCATAATCTTTATTCAGCATCAGATTTTATGTACGCAGCATCTTTACCGTCAGCTCGTTACGGTGTTTATTTTACAGGGATTATTTTGATGCTATTAACAGATATACTGTATTAATAGAAGTCTATTTTGACCAACTAACTTATAGGTATACAATAAGATACGTAAGGCCAAATGAACTCCAATGCATAATCCATTTATACAGGACGCCGGGCACGCAGTAGGACCACCGAACCCACTGCTGCGGGGATCAGATCCTGAAAGAAGAACAAGCTCAACGTAGCTGCCACTGCTTGTTCGGAGGTAAATCCATACTCATCCAGGAAGTGAATGGCAAAACCTTCGCGTAAACCCAGTCCGGAGATCGTGATCGGGATGGAATTGGACACATTGGTAAGTGCCATGGACAGCCAAGTATCCACGGCAGAAATGCTGGCCAGTACATTCAGGATAAGGTAGTATTGCACATACATTACAAGGGTATTTGCTATTTGCAGCAGCATCATCCTTGGCGCTTGCAGACCGTAGTCGGGCAGGTACTTGCGCCAGGATTGCCTACTTTGCATAATCAGCGCTGCCCAAAGCGGCATAAAGGCCGCAAAGAGGATCATCCCGATCCGCAGATACAGCGAGAGTCCCGGCACGGCATAGAAGGCCGCCACTGCCGCAAAAGTCCAGGTAGCCCAAGTCATAAACAAGCGTTCGGTGGTGGTGGAGATCACCGAAGCCAGTAAACTGCTATTTTTCAGATAGAATACTTTGGCAAAAGAGGCGTGCCCCCCCGGAATTACAAAACGTAGTGGTAGCGCCAACAGATAAGAGCTATAGACCTCTTTGCGTTTATACTCATAGGCTGGATTCAAGTGCAAAGCACAGCGCCAGTTGTTGATCTGGATATAGTGTCGTATGCAGGATAAAGCCATGATGATGATGGCAATATGCCAGGGTAACTGAGCTACCTGTATTAAAGCTGCCGGCAGATCGATGTGCCGAAATATCACATAGAGCAAGCCCAGCGAGAACAGCAGTCGCAGAACATAGGAAAGCTTTTTCAAGAGCGGCTGTTCAAACTTTTTTCTCAGGCTTTGAAATCGGCTAAACACGCGTCAAATACATCCTGTAATAGCTTTTGCGGAGGAGAGGGTATATGCCCTTCTTCCATCATTTTGAAGCACAATTCTCTGGTGGAATTGATTTGCCTTAGAGTGCTTTCATACACTTCCTCGCGGCTCATCGGAAGCCGTGCCAGTCCCTCTTTTACCGCTTGTGCTGCCACATCCGCCGCTACATGCGCAAAAACCTCAGTCTCATTCATGGTGGGCACAATATTGCCGAAGTCTATACCCCTGTTTTCCGCGAAGGATGCCAGAGAATGCGCCGCGGCAATCGCCATGCCATCGCTTATTTTCCTCGCTCTTACGGTCAATACGCCCTTCAGGATGCCCGGAAAACCCACGGAGTTATTTACCTGATTGGGAAAATCCCCCCTACCTGTGGCAACGATGCGGGCTCCAGCTTTATGAGCTTCATGAGGATAGATCTCCGGAACGGGATTGGCACAACTGAATACGATGGAATCGGCTGCCATCAGGCGGATCCACTCCGGCTTGATAGTACCGGGTCCGGGAGTAGAGAGGGCGATCAGCACATCGGCACCCAGCATGGCTTCTTCCATGCTGTTCAGTTTACGAGGATTGGTCTTTTGCGCCAGCGCCCATTGTTTGTACTTTCCAGGATTATTCTGAATATCATGCCGCGCAGCGTGAAGCGCGCCTTTGCTATCGAAGATCACCATTTTGGCGGGATTTGCCCCTTCGCATAATAAAAAGCTGGCAATAGTGCTATTGGCAGCGCCTGCGCCGAAGAGGACAAAGGAGCTTTCCGCAATCTTTCTACTGGTCAGTTTGAGCGCATTGATCACCCCGGCAAGGGTAACGCAGGCCGTGCCCTGAGCGTCGTCGTGCCATACCGGAATATCGCAGCTTTCGCGCAGTTCATCCAATACCCGATAGCAATTCGGTTGAGAGATATCCTCCAGGTTCACCGCACCCACACTGGGCTGTAGCATTTTCACAAAATCGATCAGCTTTTGGGCATCCGGTTTTCCGTTTTCATCACGATTGTTCACGCATAAGGCAATCGCATCACACGCACCGAGATACTTCATCAGCATCGCTTTACCTTCCATCACGCCCAAACCGCCTGTGGGACCGCAATCCCCATCGCCCAATACTCTGGTGCTGTCACTAACCACAGCCACCAGATTGCCGCGGTTCGACAACCGGTAGGAGGCTTCGGGATCTTCTCTGATTGTGGTGGAAACCTTGGATACACCGGGTGTGTACCATATATTGAACCAATTGAAACCATAGATACCGGCCTTGGGCAGGCTTTGCATCTTTCCCGTGTAAAAATCATGCATAGCTTCAGACGCTTTTTTTAGAAACACAGTTTGGGCTGCCGCTACTTTGTCTTCGGGAAGATTATTCCGAAACAGCTCTGCCAGGTTCGAAAGGTCAAGCTTCAGCTCTTTCATTCGAGCTCCTCGTATTGTTTTGGTGAAAGCTATTTGGATGGCGCATATCTGTCAAGCTTTGCCCTATCAATGGATGCTGCCACAGATGCCGGGCAGTGTGTGGGAAAGTACTCCGCAATATCACTCTGCAATAACATAACCGCATCTGCTTCCCGAGATGTTCAAGGTATGGTGAAGCAGATATTAAGCTGTTATCATCGAGTGGTCACCCGACTATAACCCAATGATATCTGCTTCGATACGCGATGATTCTCTGGGAGTGGAAAGTGCGGATAAGATAAAAAGCCCCCGCCATTGGCAGAGGCATATAAAGAGATAAGGTTATTTGGCTAGTTGTTTGATCACGGATCTTCCGGGGAACCGAGCTGCTTCGCCCAGTTCTTCCTCAATGCGCAAGAGCTGGTTATATTTTTCCACTCTTTCACTGCGGGAGATGCTTCCGGTCTTGATCTGTCCAGTGTTCAACGCCACTACCAGATCTGCAATGAAGGTATCTCCGGTCTCGCCGCTACGGTGCGAGACAACAGCAGTCCAACCCGCTTTGTGAGCGGTGTTGATGGCATCGATGGTCTCGCTGACGCTACCGATCTGATTGAGTTTGATCAACACGGAATTGGCAGCTTGTTCGGCTATACCTTTGCGGATCAGTTTGGGATTGGTGACAAACAGGTCGTCACCCACCAGTTGAATCCTGTTGCCCAGGCGTTTGTTCAAGAGCTTCCAGCCATCCCAATCGTTTTCTGCCAGACCGTCTTCGATGGAGCAGATAGGGTATTTGGCAACGATCTCTTCGTAATAGGAGATCAGCTCTTCGCTGGATAGAATCTTGCCGTCGATGGCGTATTTGCCGTCGTTCTGCACGAAGGATGAAGCGGCGGCATCCAGAGCGATAAAGATGTCTTCACCGGGTTTGTATCCGGCTTTACTAATGGCTTCCACGATCACGATCAAAGCTTCTTCATTGGAAGCCAGATTGGGGGCAAAACCGCCTTCGTCTCCCACTGAAGTGGCAAGGCCGCGCCCCTTTAGAATGGCCTTCAGGTTGTGGAATACTTCAGCGTTCATGCGCAGAGCCTCGCGGAAAGTGCGGGCACCCAGAGGCATCACCATAAATTCCTGAATATCCACATTATTGTCGGCATGTTCGCCACCATTGATGATGTTGCTCATCGGAACTGGCAGAGTGAAGGCATTCACACCGCCCAAATAGCGATATAGCGGGATGTCCAGTTCCATGGCGGAAGCGCGTGCAGCAGCCATCGAGACCGCTAAAATGGCATTAGCGCCCAATTTCGCCTTGTTATCCGTGGCATCGAGTTCCAGCATCATCATATCCAGATTGGCCTGCATTTGAGATTCCATGCCCAAGAGTTCCGTGCCTATGATCTCATCGATGTTTTGTACGGCTTTCAATACGCCTTTGCCCATATAGCGGGATTTGTCGCCATCCCGCAGTTCGATGGCTTCACGTTCGCCGGTGGATGCGCCGCTGGGCACTGATGCCCGGGCACTGATACCGCTCTCCAGATGTATATCGGCTTCCACGGTGGGATTTCCCCGGGAATCCAGTATTTCGCGTCCTTTCACATATATTATCTCGGACATATTACCTCCTAAGGGCTTTCTTATAGTTTTCCAGTAGGGACAAGCCATTTGGTTACCTTGTCTCCATATATGGAAGATATTCTTAATTACAAAACATCAAGCTCCCGCAAGATATCGGAGAGAATTTGAACCGCTCCGTTCACACAATTTGGGCAACGCTCGGCCAGGATTCCGGCTTCGCGGGCAGCTTGTTTTTGCTCTGGATCACATGGATCAATCTGCAGAATATCCCTGCAGTCCAGCTCACCGAATTGATCCTGCCAGCGTAATACCAGTTCGCGGGTCAAACCGCCGATCTCATCCTTGGCTTCGGGGCTGTATTCGCTAAAACCCGCTGCCAGGCCCAGGGCCATCATCGCTCCAGTCAGGGCTCCGCAGGTGGCTCCTCTATGCATTCCGCCACCAAATGTGGAAGCAATCTTCAGAGCAGTCTTTTCATCCAGTCCCAAAGCGGGAGCAAAGGCAACGAATACGCTCTGGGCGCAGTTGTAGCCTGTGTCAAAGCTTTGTACAGCCTTCTGTTGCCATTGCGATTGTTGCATACTCGTCACTTTGTAACTATGATCTTTTTGTTGATCCGCTGTTTGTTGGCATCCTCAAGGCGCATGAAATAGACGCCACTGCCCAAAGCTCTGCCGCTATTGTCTTTGCCGTTCCAAGTACTCTTTTCGTTCTTGATGGCGCTGTCATAGACCAATTGACCGCGGAGGTTGTAGATATTTAGCATGGGTTTGTCCATGCCTTTTACGTTCAGGTGCAAGGCAGCATTGTTCCCAAAGCTAACTGGGTTTGGATACACCGAAAGCTGAGGCTTTTGGACCAGATCCTCATTGGCAGTAGTAAGGGTGATGGTTACGAAGTTGCTGGGCTCGGTTTCAACTTCGCCGTTCGTAGCCGTCAGCCAAAAGTTGTAAGTGCCGTTTCCCGTTACGCCCCATAGCGTCCAGGATGTATGAAAGCTGGGAATGGTGGTGTAAAGTTGAGGTTCTTCTCCGCTTCTTTGCCAATAAAGCTTGTAACCATCTATGTCGTTCAGCGGCATGGTGGAAGGATTCCACCAAAACTCCAAATTGTAGGATGTGTCTTCAACTAATTCGCTGCGCAACCTCAGATCCGATGGATTTTGCGGAGGCATACGGAAGAACATATATCGCAGCCCCGCTGTGGGTTCCTCAACTTCCAGCATGGTGCTTACACTGCCATCCGTAATCACATACATGCGCTCATAATCCGCACCGGTAATGCGGCGCAAAAGCTGATTCCAGGACTGATCCATTGTTACAAAAGTACGATCTCCAGCGTCATCGATGCTAACACCTACGATGTAGGTAACTGCTATGCCGTTCTCTACATAATTCTGTTGCCAAGTGTAGGAATGGTTGAAATTGGCGATTTGATCGTAGATCTGATCAAAGCCGAAATCCACAGTGTTCCACTGCTCGCCGTCAAACTCCTCATGACGATAGATATAGCGGTTGTCGCCCTCATCATAGAAGTAGTCGATAATATGGGGAGCCAGGAACAGCATGCTTTTGGAGATCGGGAAGACCTCTCTGCCATTGATGATTTCGCTCTCGCCCCGCTGCTCTTTCAGATAATGTTGCCAAGAATCGATGTAAATATCGCCCAGAACGATGTCTTCTCCTGTGGAAGCATCAAATTCTGTGGGACTGATCAAGCTGCCCGGAGCAGCGTAAATCTGGCGGGAAGGTGTAGGTTCGTTGAGCAGGACGTAAAAACTACCTGTTACTTCAGTCTCTATCGTGAAGGGATTGGCATCCAGGTCATGTGTTTCCAGAATCTCGCCACTCACCGGATCCACAAGGAGCAGATTGAGTTCTGTGGGGCTTATTTCGTCGTAGTCTTCTGTATCCCAAGAGAATGAACCGCTGAGAGTGACGCCGGTCTGCGGCTGGAACCAAGGTTCGAAATCCACTGTAGGCAGGCTGGCGCTGTCGTTGTTGTCCATGATGCCGATGCCGATCTCGAACGGAGTATATACTCCCCAATCGTTGTTTTCAGCTTTGATTACGTTTTGGCTGGCGCTGTAACTGGCGCAAACCACAGAGTGCAGAGTGTTGCTCTCGTCGATGTTGTCTTGAATGACATTTTGTCCATAAGCAAAAGGATGATTCAAAGCAAGATCACCCAGGACGGGCATGGCGTTGCCGGTGATATAGAATCCGGTGAAATTTCCGGTAAGGGTGTTTCCGGCGATATAAGGCATCGACGTGGCACCACCGATCATCATGCCGGCACCGCTATTGGTATCTCCGGGGATAAAGTTGTTTATAATCAGGTTGTCGTGAACCACACCGCTGGCATTCAGCAGATAGATACCGGTGAGGTTGCCTTCTATGTGGTTGTAACGGATGGTAGCGTTGATCGCTCCAGCTCCTACAATATCCCATGCAGTGATGCCCTGTTTAAAATTGTCGTGGATATAGTTGTGCTCGATGATGGGATTGTTTTGTCCACCGGCAGATTGGTTTGCCAGTTGGATTGCACCGTAGTATTGGGTTACAGTGCCGTTGTAGCGCACTTCATTGTGATGAATCCAGGCATTACTGTTCTGAGGCACCAAGATACCGTTTTGCATGGTATGTTCAATGATGTTGTGGTGCACATCCATAACTGCAGGATTGAGATTGCCGATGCCATAAAGGTGGAGGCCACGCTGGTTGTAGCTAAAGCGGCTGTAGGAGACTTCCATGGGAGAATCTACTGCATTGATGCCATATTCGGCATATTCCACCACGATGTGCATGAAATTGCTCTCTTCCGTTTCATTTTCCAGGCGAATGCCTTTCCAGAGATTCGTGGGCGGAGTCTGGGCATTCTCAAAGCGTATGCTGTCTGTCTCTGTACCGATAGCTTGGATATTGCCTTCGGCATTGATCTGATAGTTACCCATGGCCTGAACCAATACGCCAGGCTCTATAGTTAGGGTGGAACCGGCTGGGACAGTGACGTCTCCGACCAGGACATACGGATTGTTCGCAGCAGTCCAGGTTCCGCTCTGTATCCCGCTTACATCCGATGAGAATAAGACTGAACAAAGATATAGCAAGAGCAGCAGGAATGTGTATCTTTTCATAAAAATCTCCTTTTACTAAAAGGTGGAGAAGCTGCTATGCTGCTCACTCCACCTGAATCTGTTGAGTAGTTTGCTTACTCGCTGATGGCCGATACCGGACATGTAGCAATGCAAGCCCCGCAATCAATGCAAGTGCCTTCATCACAATCAGCTTTACCGTCAACAAGGCTAAGAGCGCTTACGGGACATACATCCACGCATGCTCCGCAGCCGATGCAGGTTTCTTTATCAATCTTAACAGCCATGATAAGACTCCTTCTGGTTTTTTTTGCCATGTTCTGCGTAGATGGATATTAGTCAAGCTTTTTTGCCTGATTCATATACTCCCATACCAAAGAACAGAACTGGCAGCTCCGCTTGGTATGGAACATCCTGCACCAGCCAGCTGATCACGTTAGTTCTTGGCTTGATTTGCCACCTTATTGGCCGCTGCCTTCACTTCTTCTTCATCGGCCAGATAATATCGATTGCGGACTTGTAGGTCCTTATCGAATTCGTAAACCAGAGGAATCCCGGTAGGGATATTCAAGCTCACGATCTCGCTATCAGAGATCTGATCGAGGTTTTTCACAATAGCGCGCAAGCTGTTGCCATGGGCTGTTACCACCATCTTGCGACCTGCTGCCAGGCGTGGAATAATCACATCTTTCCAGAAGGGCATGGTACGCGCTACGGTATCTTTCAAAGATTCACATAGAGGGATATGCTTCTCTTCCAGATGCCTGTAGCGAATATCAGCACCGGGATAGCGCTCATCGTTTTTATCCAGCGCGGGAGGTGGCGTGTCGTAGCTTCTGCGCCAGGCCAACACCTGTTCTTCACCGTATTTGGCGGCTGTCTCTGCTTTGTTCAAACCCTGTAATGCCCCGTAATGGCGTTCATTAAGCCGCCAATCATGCTGGATGGGGATATACATCAAGTCCATCTCGTCTAAGACCATCCACAATGTACGGATGGCTCGTTTTAATACCGAGGTGTGAGCTTCATCGAAGCTAAAGCCGGCTTCTTTGAGGCGTCTTCCGGCTTCTTTGGCCTCCAGCATGCCTTTTTCCGAAAGATCAACGTCCGTCCAGCCGGTAAAGAGATTAGCTTTGTTCCATTCGCTCTCACCGTGTCTTATCAATACTATCTTGTACATATTCCATTCTCCTAATGCATCAGAAAATCTGCCTTTCTGGCCCTGCAGCTTACATAATAATCTGCTTATTGGGCACAGCTGCTTGTCTTTATGTTTTATTGCAACCTGTATCAAGTTTGCTTTTGTATGTCAATACTCCTTCCTGAACCTCGATTGCGCGGGCCAGGATAAAAAAGAAATCTGAGAGCCGGTTCACATATTTTATCAGATTGGGAGGGACATCCGAGGCTTGTGCCAAAGCGATTACCCGGCGTTCGGCACGACGGGCAACGGTGCGACAAATATCCAAATGCGCACTGGCAATGCAGGATCCCGGAACCACGAAGCCTTGCAGATTTACCCGCTCCTCATAGAGGTGAATAGTATCCGTGATGGCATCCACTTCTTCCTTGCAGATGGGCATCAGATAGCTTCCATCCGGTGTGGCAAGCTCTCCCATCACACGGTACAGGCGGTTTTGAGTGTCCAGCAAGAGCTTTTTGATCTCCACATCTCCTATATGGTGTTTGGCTTCACTGATGAAGGCATCCAGTTCGTCCAAGCTGCCATAGGCATCCACACGCAGATCGCTCTTCAACACCCTTTCGCCGGTGTATAAAGAGGTGCTACCCTGGTCTCCGCCTTTTGTAGTGATGCTCAAGGTATTACCTCATCGCGATCACGGATATTTCTACTAAGCCGTCTTTGGGCAAGCGCGCCACCTGAACGGCTTCACGAGCCGGATATGGTGCACTGAAGTTGCGTGCATAGATCTCATTTAGCAGGGCAAAATCGTTCATATCTTTCATAAACACTGTTACTTTCATTACATGAGACATTCCCATACCGGCAGCTTCCAATATGGCTTTCAAGTGCTGAAACACCAGATTCGCCTGGGCTTCAAAACCATCTGCCATATTCCCGGTATTTGGATCTATCCCCAATTGACCGCTAACAAACAAAGTGTCGTTCCTCAATGCTGCCTGCGAGTAAGGGCCGATAGCAGCCGGTGCACTGTGTGTCATGATGGATTTCATTGTATCTCCTTGTTATGAGTTATTTAAAGATTTGCGGGCCAGCAGAATGGCATCCGTGATCTCGTGGAGCCCGATGTAATCCTGATGTTCTTTGATGATGTTGCGCATCAGGATCTTACCCTCACGCACATTCTCATCCCGGATCACGATCAGCAGTTCACAGAGGGCTTTTTGAGCTAAAACCACATCCTCATCGATGCTGTGCTTGTCCGTGCTGAGTACAGTCTTGATATCGTTATCGTGCAGTTCCTGAGCTATCTGCAGCATCATCATCTCCAGGTCTTCGCTTTGCGAGGCAATGTAAACGCTGAAAGACTTGTCCAGAGGAGTAAACAGCCCTCGCCGATCCATCGTGTCAAAAATGCTGTCGATATTCAGATAAAAACCCACCGCGGGGATCTTCTTGCCGGTAATCATCTGTGAAAGAAAGTCATAACGCCCGCCACCGCCGATCACCAAGTCATTGCCCCCGTTGCGGATTACGAAGTCAAACACAGTCTCGTTGTAATAAGCGAAGTTCTTGAACATGCGTGGATTGATCGTGTATTCGTGTGCCAGATTGGCTTGGATCATCTTTACCCGGCTAAAGTTTTTTTTGCACTTTGGGCAAAGGTAATCCAGCATCCGCGGACCTTTCGTGATGGTTTCCCAGCACTGCTCGTTATCACAGCCCGGATCCGCAAAGGGATTGGTGTATAGCTTTGTAAAGCAAGGTGTGCACAATCCGTCCTTGTGTTTGTCCAGATAGTCTTTCATATCTGAAACATAGGCAGGACGACAGACTTGGCAGCCAAAGCTGTTGAGGTGAAGCCGGACATCTTTCAATCCCAGGTTTTGGCAGATATTAATCCCCAATGAAATCACTTCATTCTCCGAAATCACGCTGTCGCTGCCTAATAGCTCCACTCCCAATTGATGAAATTCCCTGGGTGCTGCGCTGTTTTCTTTGCGAAACATCGGACCCATATAGTAGAAGCGGTGCACATCTCTGTCCTTAATAATCTGCGCTGTGTGGTGCAACACGCTGATGGTGCCTTCCGGGCGTAGAGTAAGCAGGCTGATATCTCCATTGGGACGGGACAGATTGACAATGCCTTCGGTGGCGTGTTCGACTTCATCTTCCTGCATTAGTGCGGTAATTCCCTGGTGGATTACCTCGTAATCCTGCAGGACAGACAGCCGAATCTCCTGATAATCGTGCAAAGCTAGCACATTGGCCACCTTCTGTTCCAATATCTTCCACTTCCACACCTTATCAGGCATAAATTGATGGATGCCAAGATTGCTATTCACTGCAGTCGTTCCTTCCTAATATATGTACTTATACTGGAAAATATAACGATGTTTTCGCCCCAAGCCACGAAAAAGGGCAAAGCGTACTCCAATGTCCCTTCCAAAAGCGATTTATGGAAGCTTGCTCCAGATGCCTTCATACATCCTCCAGCCTTCTGCTGTTCTATATAGAGTAATTACCGCATGTGCAAAACCGGGATCGCTATGAACCATATCCTGCCAGACCGGATTGAACACATATCCTGGCAAACGATGGGAACCTTGCTGAGTATAGCCGTAAAATACAAAGCCTCTATCCATATCCAACAGCTTCTGAGCTATGCGCATGCTATTTTCCTGATCGATGTTTCCGAAGATCACCACATCCTTCCCTGTCAAATCCGTATCATCAAGCATTTGCAACATCTCCTGACTGGCTTTCTCCCAAGTTCTGGGATACTCCTGCGCGACTATCTGTAGTGAATCTGTGCCAGGAGTAATAGGAATCATCTTGAATGCTGTCTTACTATCCGATATCCGGTAGCCAAAGTTCAGTTGCATCTCACTCTCTGGCATTGCCAGGCGATATCTCCCAGCTCCCAATTCATCCACAGAGGCGTTGATATCGTAAAAAGCACCCTCGACAAAGCGAGTAGGGGTAAAGTGCTCCCGAGCATTGTTGATGGGCACGCCATCTGCATCGGTCAACATAATATCCAGATAGTTACTACTCTGTTTCTGCACTTCATGCTTGGCCAATTTACCTTGTTTCAGATCATAATACTGCCAGTCATCATCCCGATAGACCAGAATGTTATCGGGCAAGCGAGTGAATTGTGCGGGGATTCCGTTTGCCCTCAGAATATAGATAGCCAGCATCCTGTATTGAGTATCGCTGAGGTATTTCTGAGCTGCCAGCACGTCCAGTCTGGGCTGTCCGGACAGTGCTTTTGCACCGTCTATCTTGTATTTACGCTTCTGCCACTTCAGTGCCTTATCCATGCGCTTTTGCGGTGTCTTTCCTGATTTCCGGAACGAATCGGGATACAGGATTGCCTTTGCTTTCTTGATCTGAGGGCGAGGCAATTCCTCGTAGAATACTGAAGGCATTATCAGCTCCGGAGGTGCATCACGATCCTGATCCTGCCAAAAACGATAGACTGCCTCCAAAAGCTGCGCATCTGCCTGCCACATAAACTTGGGATCGTATCCCATCAAAAAGCCGATAAAGCTATCATCAACAGGCGTGTTCGCTTGCCAAAACTTCTCCAATTCGCCCAAGTTCCCCCGCGCAATCAGCGCTAGACTGTCCGGAACAGGAGACGCTTTCGCCCGCTCTTGCCAAGCGTCTATAGTGCTTTGCCAAGCCTCTTTGCGGGAAGCTATTTCTTCCTGATATTGCAGTGGAGCTTCCCGCCACACCATTTCATTGCCGGGATAGTTCATTACCGCATCAATGGCCTTTACATCCTGTTCGATAAGCACCAGTTCCACCGTTATCTTCTTTACTTCAGAGGCAGTTACTTTACTGAGTGCGTGTTTGGCATCTTTGTAAGCAGAAAGATAAAAATCCCCACTACCGGTACTGAATCCCAGCCTGCCATTCGCATCGCTTCTCAAATAAATGATAGGACGCAGAGCCCCCCAGTTATACACCATCACAGCTACCTGCACATCCGCAAGCGGTTTGGCATCTTCATCCACGCAAATGATCTCCACACGGCGGGTGCGATCTTTGGCATAATTGGCGGTTGAATTGATGATGGTATCGTAATTTCCACGGATCAGAACCTCATCGTCTTCCGCTGCCAGACTGCCTTCTGCCAGGATTAATACAGTCTTGTCGATCATCCCGCTAAACCATGTTTGATCGGGAAAGTATGCGGCATCCATATCCCCGGTGTAATGCCACTCTGCATCCAAAAACACTTCTGCCCAAGCGTGATTGTTGTCCATATGTGCCCACCAGGGAGTACTGGCGGGACGAGACGGCAATCCCACTGTGCGAGCGGCGGCTACAAAGAGAATCTGCATCTCCTCACAGCGTCCGGTAAGGCTTTTTCGGGTAATGTCCAAGGGAGATTGATCGCGCCCGCTGGTCTGCATAAAGAGCATTTTTCCCACACACCAGCTCGCCACTGCCCTGTAACGTTGAAGGGGATCGGATATCTCCAGCACTTCCTGCAGTCCATCTTCAAGCATCGCTTTACGATAGGGGCTGAGGCGTTCGTCTGAAACACTCTGCTTTGCAATGTAAGATAGAAAGAACTCTGCGGAATAGTTCATGCCCTCTTTTTGCAGAAGATCGGTAATCGCCTGATAGTTTTCCATTACTATCTGCGGGGAAGCTTCTGCAAGCTTGCTATCAGCCTCATAAGCCAGAAGATACGCCATCAGGATATCGTCGTTACTTTGCAGTATCTCGCGGTAAGATCTAGCCAGCTTTCGAGGTAGTTTATTCAGGTTTGTACCGGCTTTTTGTTGAAGAGTGGTATAGAGTGTGGGATTGCCGGATTTCTGCAGCTCTTTGGGCAGTATTCCATTCAACTGCAACACTGCAACAATAAGTATCAGTAAAGGGACTATCTTGCGCATCAATTCTCCTCTGAGTCTGTTTTGGGCCGCAGTTTACATAATCCTGGGCCTAGGATATATCCATTGAATATGAGGACATTCAATAGCTGTCGCAGTTGCCTTTGTAACTGAAGGGCAGTTTTTGGCAAGGAAAAGCTGAGTATCCCAAAAGTCGCAGAATTTGGCGGGAACCAAAAAACCGCCTCCGAAGAGGCGGTGGATTGTTGTTTCTATTGCCAGTTTTAGCGATTCTGGAATCTTTTACGATTGAATTCTGCTTTTTTGGCTTTGCGGCATTCAGGGCAACGTTGAGGTTCGTTTTGTAAGCCCTTTTCTCTGTAGAATTCTTGCTCTCCGTCGGTGAACACAAATTCTTTGTTGCAGTCTCTGCAGATAATGGTTTTGTCGGCCATTTTGTATCTCCTGTGTTTTTGTTGGGGATCGAACATTCTTGGGCTTTCCCGTAAACACAAGGAATTGGCACTTGGGAATGTTGAATCACATCTGTTTTGACTATGTTTAAACATTCATTTTTCTGTCAATACATTTTTTGGAATTTGCATATTCTGCTATGGATTTTTTTCATCACTCAAAACATGGCAAGCTCCAAATCTTCTGATATCCAGTATTCGAGGCACTATACCCGCTACGGCAACAGGGTAGATATTTCGAAGGTCCAAGCCGGGATCATACAACATGCGTCACACAAACCCGGCTTGAAACCTTTTTTTGCTATCGCTCTTCTACCTATGTCTGGATTATGCAAAATCCTAGAGACTCATCACGGAACGAATGTCGTTTTACAACTGGGCTGCCAACTCCACTTTGGCAGATAATCCACCGACCGGTTCAACGGCTTCATTCCTCCTCTGGTTTATCGATACTTGAACCTGATATTATCGGGTTATCATCGAGTGAACACAGGATGATAACGGCTTGATATCAGCTTCAACACTGCATAGAACAAAGGGAAAGAGGAGAATGATTCAAAAGCTCCCTTGGGTCGCTGTGGCAATTCGTAGATTACATACCAAGCTAGACATAACACTAGAACGAAGTTTTATCCACGAAGTTGAATCCATCCACCAGGATGGGCGGTACGACAGCGCTTGCAGATGCCAGTTGAGCCCTGCCCAGTGCCAGTATTCTTTGTGTCATTTCGTGAGGGATCTCGTTGAATCGCAGATTGTTTACCGCATGTTTTATCTCGCCGTTTTCAAAGTACAATACGCCGTCACGGGTCATACCGGTGAGTTCACCTCGCTTCATATCCACCGGGCGGATATACCAGAAACGGTTTAGAATGAGTCCTCTGGGAACCATCTGCATCATTTCTGCTTCGCTGGTATCTTCACCGGGGATATACATATTGAAAGGCATTTGTGCTTCACATCCGGTTTTCTGCGCCCAGTAGCGATCCACGGGCATGTTCTTCAGTACTCCCCGCTCCACCCAACAAGTCTCTTTTGACGGTAAACCCAGCATATCAAAAGCCGGTGCCAATATATCGTTGTTCGAAAGAGTAGAATACAGGCTGAACTTCTTGCCAAAGCACTCTTTCCCCAACATCCCTGTAAAAGGCGTGAAGCCCTCATCGCTCTGTCTGCGGTTCATCATCCAGTTCATATACCACATCAGTTCTAGCAGGGCAGGCGGACGCAGGATCACGGCGATCTTTTGCGCATTAAAAGACTGCTGATGTGCCAGAGCTTCAGCTTGGGATACCAAGCGGGCAAACTCGCTCTCCAGATCGAAAGGAGCAAAGTCTTTGGCCTCGTAGCTCACTTTAGTTTCCACCTCAGCTTTTTTGATGGTCATGGAATGTCCAAATTGAGTAGAGGATTCTTCCCCAGAGAAGCCATTCTTGCTGAAGAGATAGTTGCAGTTATAATGCTTTTCGCACATCCCTGATACTGTGGCATCCATCGCCTTGGCTTTATCAATGCTCTTTTGCACGATATCCACCATCTGAGCGGGGGTAAGCTTCAGAGTTGCTTCTGAGCAATTCTGCACTTTCGGCAATTCAGCGGGACCAACTGATGGCATATGTTCCGGATCTTCTGGAGCCAGGTGCGCATTCTCTTCTGCTGTTTGGATTAGTCTTGCCAGGTTTTCTTCATCACCCTGATTGACCAAGCTTTTACCGCTTTTTGTGCCAAATGATACATGGAAATCAATCCAGACCTTTGGCCCTGCCAGATGTTGTGTAATACCGTTTTGGGCAAAGCGGGTTTCATGGCTGTCGCTTTCTTTTATCCAGCAGGTGTAATCATCTGCGGAACAGTGTTCTCTGATGTATTGTTCGACGAATTTCTTGTTCATTGGGAACCTCCCACACGGATATTTCTGAATCTTGCTGGAGCAGAACCATGGGTCATGCGGGCAGTTTGTGAAGGTTGCCCTTTACCGCAATTGACCACACCGAAGGGACGCCAGAAACGCTCGTCACAGATGGCGTCGCAGCTATTCCAAAACTCTGGATTACAGGATTTGTAGAGCACTTTCTTGAGGGGTCGGAAGAGCTTGCCGTTCTTGATCTCCCAGAAGAAATCTCCACCAAACTGGAAATTCACCCGGTGTTGATCGATTGAAAAACTGCCTCTGCCCTGTATATATACGCCCTCTTCGGTATCTGCAATCAATTCCGCCGGGCTCAAGGGCTTGGTTCCGGGTAACATATACAGGTTTGGAATACGGTTGATGGGCTGGTCAAAATAGTAGGTAGCTCTGTTGCATCCGCGCGAGTAATCCAAGCCAATCTCCATGGCTGTGTCCCGTGTGGTTCCATATTCGTTCAGGATACCGTCTTTAATGATGTACCACTTCTGACCGGGAACGCCATCGTCGTCAAAGCCCATAGTAGCCATACCTTCGGGGAGAGTGTTGTCACCCACGAAGTTCACAATCTCGCTGGCATACCGATAGTTCTTTAGCTTTTCCGGAGTGGCAAATGATACTCCCGCAAAATCTGCTTCCCAACCCAATACGCGGTCCAACTCGGTGGGATGTCCCACGGATTCATGCATGGTAAGGCCCAGATGATTCGGATCAAGGATCAGCGTGCGGCGTTCTTCAGCACCCAAAGTATCTGCTTTTACTTTTATCAATGCCTCTTGCGCCACGTGTTTCGCCTGTTCTGCTAGGTTCAATTCTTCGATCCACTCCCAGCCAACTGTTCTGCCGCCCTCGTCAAAGGTGCGGGACTGACTGTCCCCATCGGCAACTGCAGTAGCAGTGATAATTGGATTGATGTAGATGTAAGTAATATCCAGACGTGTGCCCAGAGTGCTGGCAAAGAGCTTTTCATCCTTGTGCATGATGATGTAGCTTACGGCTTGGCGAATACCTTCATAGGCCAGCATATTGCGGTTTATCTCCAGCAGTAGATCCACCTTTTCGGTTAAGGGGATCTCGAAGGGGTCTTTCTTCACGGGAGTCCTGTACGATGCGATATAGCTGCGTTCCGGTGCCAGGCGGAGCTTTTTATCCTTGTTTACAGATGCAGAGAGCATTGCTATATCAAATGCTCTTTGCACCGTGTCAAGAACAGCTTCATCGCTGTAAACGTTGTTGTGTGCAAAGCCCCAGGCACCGTCCTTGAATACTCTAATGCCATAACCGTCCACCACTTGTGTATTTGCGGATTTCAGACTGAGATTGCGCATTAGGATGAGTTGGTCTGTGCTTCTTTGAATACGGATGTCAGCATATTCTGCACCGAGGCTGGCAGCCGCATTCATCGCGAGATCGAGATATTTCATATCCATCCTCCAGAATGGCTTGATTTATAAAGCATGTATAGCCGTTTCCGACTATCAAAAACAGCTATTGCTAGATGATGTCTCTCGCCAGATCTGTCAAGGTCTATCTGCGCTTTCTTCGTCATCCGCTTCATCTTCCAGGGGCAGATCCGGTAAACCCTGCATTCTGCGCCGGCGCTTGCGGGCAATGGCAAACATCACAAAAGGCAGAAAGGCAAATACTACAGTGTTCAATGCTACAAACAGATACAGATAGCCTTGTCGCTTGCTATACGAGCCGAAGCTTGTGTGAAAATCCCAAAGTGATGTCTGATAGCTTTGTGCAAAAGTTTGAGAAAAGATGCTACGCTTGCCCGCCTTGTTATTTGCAGCCACCTGATTCCAGAAGCTCTGCCACTGGGCTGGAAAGCGATCCTGCATATAGTGGGTTGCCATCGCCGAACTCAGATAGAAGTGAGGCCAGTCCTCCCGATTCTCAGGATATCTGTAGCTCATACGAAAGAGATCGCTTTGGGGTTGGATCAGGCTTTCTTTCAGATAGATGAGATATCGTTCATAACCCAATTGCTGGCTGAAATAGGTTGCCATACCTTCATGAAACCAGAGCGGAGCTTGAATAAACAGCTCCTCAATGTACCAGTGTATGTATTCATGCACCATTATCTTCAGATGATTGTCCGATACCTGATCTTTACTGCGAGCAAAGATGGCGCCTTCCTTCGAGTTGTAAAAAGCTTCACTAAATTCCACTATTGAAGCACTATCTTCACTCAGACTCCGGTATTCATCCTCGCCATACACGATGTATATGGGCACTTTAGCATCTGGATACACTCCAAATTGCATTTGCAGATCACCGATCTTGCCATCAAGAGCTTTACTGAGGTCGTAATCCGCGGGGGAAGCTGGTTTATTGCTGTAGAGATCATAATATGAATTGCTGACCACCAAAAAGTGCGTGGCTGGCATCATATGAGCTATGAATAGATAGAGCACAAGGCAAAGCAGCTTCTTTGGTAGCGACCGGACATAGCAGATGTATCCCTGTCTGCCTTGCTTTGTGCTCATAGCGATGCTTTGCCTATTCCAGAGGCTCCCGCTTCAGCATTTCATAATAGTTGCCAGCATCCTTTTTGGATACATTCCCCATAGGTAACTCCTTGATGCGGAATTGATGCAGATAACCGTACAGTTTCATCTCCACAATGTCATTTGCTTTTACCATCAGGGATGCTTTGGCTGCTTTACCGTTCACCAATATCAAGCCTTTGTCGCAGGCATTTTTGGCGATGCTGCGCGTTTTAGTGAGGCACAGCTTGTTCATCAGCAGGTCAATTCGCACTTTTCTCCTCTCCGTTGAAAGCGTCACGAATGCTGGTAGCTATATCACGGATTTTGAATGGCTTCATAATGAAGTCCTTGATGCCTTTTTCCCGGGCATCATCCACGGAGATCAGGGTAGTGAATCCGGTGCAGATAATCACCGGAAGACCCTGCTTCATTGCCATCAACCGTTGCGCCAAATCGACTCCGTTTATATAGGGCATCGTCGTATCTGTTACCAGCATATCAACTTTATCCGGGTATTTCTCGAAGTACTCCAGGGCTTTACGAGGATCGGTAAAACCTTCCACCTTATAACCAAGGCGCATCAAGCCCTGACGGAATACATTCACCAATGCCGGCTCATCATCCACAAACATAATAGTCTCTGTTCCACCGATATCCATGGCTTCTTCGTCTTCTTGTTTGTGAGTATGCCATTCGTCCGGCGTGTAAACGGGAATATAGATGTAGAAACTGGTACCGACTCCTAATGTACTGTCCACTCTCACCGCTCCATGATGCGATTGCACGATACTATGGACGATCGAGAGTCCCAGCCCGGTGCCTTCATTATTGCTCTTAGTAGTAAAATAGGGATCGAAAATATGATCCATGATAGCGGGATCGATTCCGGTTCCGTTGTCGCTGACTGTCACCTTGAGGTATTGACACTGTTTTAACTCCGGAAAAGCCTGCATATCCTGGGATTTGAAGTTTACCACTTCCACTGCGACACTTAGTTCGGCACCATCTTTATGCAGCGCATGCATAGCGTTTGTGCCCAAGTTTATGATGATCTGATGTATCTGTCCGGGTACGGCGATTACCGTGCTGCGTTCTGTTGTATAATTCTCTTTGATCTTAATTGAACGTGGTAGATAGCTGCGAAGGAAGCGTACTGATTCTTTTACGTGATCCACCAGTTCCACGACCTCCGTCTTGGATTCTTCCTGACGCGAGAAAGAGATCAGGTGAGAGATCATTTCCTTGGCTCTGGTAGAGCTTTTCAGTACTTCCACCAAGTTCAGTGCAGCGTCACTATCCGGAGGCAGATCGTCTCCGGCTAATTCCGTGTAACCGATAATGGCGGAGAGGATATTGTTAAAATCGTGAGCGATGCCTCCGGTGAGGCGTCCGATTGCTTCCAGGCGCTGCGTGCGTTTCTGCTGTTCTTCCCGCATGATCTCGTAAGTAACATCTTTACAGCTGGCAATGATGCTGGAGAGAATGCCTTCTTGATCGATAACCGGCTTCACGACCATATCCAGAGTGATTTTCTTGCTGTCTTTGCGGATCATATCCACTTTCCCGCGCCAGGGTTGAGAAGAGCGTACTCGCAGCCAGGATTGCTGCATTTCCTTGCGACTGGTCGCATCGAAGGGGAGGCATTCAAAGGGCTGGTCCAAAAGCTCAATACGCCGATAGGAAGTGATCCTTTCGAAAATGGTATTCACATATTGGATATTGCCTTGAGGGCTAAAGATCAAAATGCCTTCTCCCGCCTGTTCAATAGCTTGGAAGAGCACATTTATCTTCTCGTCTGCCTGTTTTTTATTCAAAGCGTAGGCGATTTGTTCGGAGATCGATTCCAGCAGCACGCGGTCATCATCGTCGTAGAGATCACCTCGTTGATAGGATTGCACCACAATGGCTCCGATCACTTTCCCGGCCAGCATCAGCGGAACTCCCAGGAAGTTGCGGCAGATTACACCCAAGAAACCCTTGTCTGCAGTACGATCACAAATTCCCTGTTCCGATAGCAACAGAGTGCGCTCTTCCGAGATAATCTGTGCGGTAAGCGAGGTATTGTTGTCTGCTTCCACAGGGCTGGAATCCTCGTTCATCTCGTCGACCAGATAGGGGAATGTGATGATATTGCTGCGTTTATCGTACAACGCAATATAGAAGTTTGTAACGTCCAGCACTTGCGATAGAGCTTGATGGATGGTATAAAAGAGATCGTCCAGGCTACACTCGGTATTTACAGCGTGGGAGATTTGATGCAAGATTCCTGTAACCCGTTCAGATTTGCGAATCGGGCTAAGGTCAGAAAAGACTGCTGCATAGAGCTTTTCTTTTGCGCTGTTGATGGGAACCAATGCCAGTCTATGATCGTGCAACTTGTGCCTGGTGTCAAAGAAGCTATACTCTATGTTTCTGTGTTCTGATGGCGGTTTTACAAAGAAATCCATCAGTTCTTGTTCTACCAGATCATTTCCCGAGGTCAGATTCACTGTTTTGCTGAAGGTGGTAAAGTAATCTTTAATGGAGCTTCCAACCAGCATATATGCGCTTAGTCCGCTCAGGTTTTCCAAAGCATGGTTCACCAAAAAGATCTTCCCCTTTTCATCCAGCAGCATCATTCCTTCAGATACCTGCTCAAATATGCATCTGAACAGCGCTTCGCGTTCTTCCAGTTCTTTGCGGATTCTATCCAAGCCGGTGATGTCCTGCATGGCTACGATCACTCGCTTGAAGTCCTCTTCCGCATCACCGGGGATACTCCAGGATATTCTGAAATGTAAGGCATTACCGTTTAGGTCGTAGTTTATAACTTGTCCCTCAAAGCTTTTTCGGCCTTCGGAAATCGCCACTATAGAGGCGAGGACACTTTCTCCCGCTTCGGCTCTGAAGACTTTATGGATGTTGTTCAGCAATTCCTGTTTGCTGGATGCACCAAAAATCCTCAGAGTGGTACTGTTTACATCCACTATCCTCAGTTTTGCCGTACACTCATGGAATTTTTCAGGATAAGTACGGAAATAAGCTTTGATGTCTTTCACTTCATCTTTTCGAAGCGCTTGAATGTAGCTATATACATCCGAAAAGTCCTCCACCCAAAGCGACACCGGAGATTGGTCATAAAGCATCCGATAAAAACTGGTCTTAAGTTTTCTCATTCAAACAAACCCCTGCTTAAGTATGATACATGTGAGCATTTTGCTCATTCTTTGTTGATCAATCTCTGTGTTTCCAGAGCAATCATCAATTCTTCGTTCGTAGGTATTTTCAGCACTGTTACTTTGGATTCCGGTGTACTAAGCACTTGGATATCGTCGGTAAAACGGGCATTCTCTGTCAAATTCAATGTGATTCCCAAGGCATCCAGATTTCTGCAAACCTGCTCTCTGAGAATGGACATATTTTCTCCCACACCTCCGGTAAAGATGATCACATCCACTCCATTCAGAGCGGCGATATAGCTGCCGATGTATTTCTTGATCCTATAGCAATAGACATCATGAGCCTGAATAGCTTTGGGATTCTTACGGATCAGGATCTCATCTTCGATCTGACGCATATCGTTGGAGACTTGTGAAAGACCCAGCATCCCGCTTTTTTTGTTCAGGATATTATTCACATCATCCACGCTAAGGCCCAAGGCCTGTTGCATGTGGATGGGGATTGCAGGATCGATATCGCCGCAACGGGTGCCCATCATCAAACCTTCCAGCGGAGTCAGACCCATGGAAGTGTCGATGGATTTGCCCCCATCGATGGCGGTGATGGAAGCACCATTACCTATATGGCAGGATATTATCTTCATGTCTTCAATGTCTTTATGCAAAAATTCAGCTGCTTTCAGGCTTACATATTTGTGACTGGTTCCGTGAAAACCATAGCGGCGAATCTTATGTTCCAGATAAAATTCCAGCGGCAGAGGGTAGAGATAGGCTTCTGACGGCATGCTTTGATGGTAAGCCGTGTCAAACACACCACACTGTGGGCAATCCGGCATGGCAGTCCGCACAGCTTCTATTCCCTTCAGGTTGGCGGGATTGTGCAAGGGTGCCAGCGATACGCAATCCTGCATCACTTCCACCACATGATCCGTAACCACCACGGCATCGGAGTAATACTCTCCGGCATGCACCAATCTGTGCCCCACCGCGTCTATCTCGTGCAAATGGTTCAAGACGCCATGGCTGCTGTCCACCAATTCATCAAGAATCAATTGAAGACCTTGTTCGTGGTTTTCGATAACCATCTTGTGTTTCTTCTTCGTGTAAATGGGACTTTTATATGTGAAAAATGCGATGTCTTCTCCAATTTTTTCAACTATCCCTTCAGCCATTACATCGCGGGTTTTCATATCGATTAATTGGTACTTTATGGATGAGCTGCCACAGTTTAGAACTAATATCTTCATTTGATTCCTCGTAGAATTATACTTTGGTGCATATAATCTCAAGTGCAATGATGTGTCAAACAAAATTGCGAAATATGACTATTTTTTCAAATGCACGGTGTAACTATTTGTGCTATAAGCATCCCGGGGAAGAGAAATCTCCGTCTGCCAAGCCTGCTTTATAGATTATCCGGTTTTGAAGCAGATATCAAGCTATAACAATCTAGTGGTCACTCGATGATTACCCGATTATATCTGCTTCGGCACTACTTGTTACAGAGGGCAGGACGTGGACATCCAGCTATTTCCCAATGCAGAAGTTGTCGAATATCCTGCCTAGAAGCGCATCTGTGGGAACCACACCCAAGATGTCTTCCAAGGCCGATGCCGCTGAGATCAAATCACTAGCCACAAATTCAAATCCAGCATCAGCTTTTATAGCATTCTCCGCCATTCCCAAGGCTTCAAGACAACGGCTGAGGGCTGCCAAATGCCGGGCATTAGTGACTAACGGGCGCTCCAGTATCTGTGATGGCATCTTCAAACCTTCCAGGATTACTCCAGACAGCTGCTCCAATCCGTCCGGTGTCACTGTTGAGCAGGGCACATGCCGGGCAGGAAGCTTACGAGCGGGGAAAAGATCGGCTTTGCTGGCCACATAGATGATCTTTTGTTCAAATTGCTGAATCCCAAAAGGTAATTCTGGTGCTTCCGTTTCATACAAGAAAAGGATAAAATCAGAAGTTTTCATCAATTCATAAGAGCGTGATATTCCTTCCTGCTCGATACTGTCCTTGCTTTCCCTGAGGCCGGCAGTGTCCACCAGTACGATGGGATATCCGGATAGTGAGAACGATTCCTCCAAGTAGTCCCGCGTGGTTCCGGGATGGGGAGTTACAATAGCCCGGTTTTGTTTGAGAAATGCGTTGAATAACGATGATTTTCCGGAATTTGGAGCTCCTGCCAGGCATATCCTGACGCCCTCACGCAGTTTACGGGCATGACTGCCTTCTTCGTGTAAAGCCGAGGCTTTGTCCCGGATATTGCGAATCCTGGCAGCAAGATCATCCAGATCAATCTGCGGCAAATCCTGATCGGAAAAATCTATCGCCAATTCACAGCGCAGACGGGCATCGGAGATCTCGTCCAAAAGCTCCTGCAGATGCCGGCTCAGATAGCCCTTTACCTGCATCAACGCTGCCTCCGAGGCTTTAGAACTGTTGGCCACGATTAGGTCGTTCACCGCTTCAGCACGGCTGAGATCCATCTTATTGTTCAAAAATGCCCGTAGCGTGAACTCCCCTGGATTTGCCAAACGCGTGCGGGTAAGTAAAGTGCTCAGGATGCGATCGGCAATAAGGGGATTACCATGACAGCTGATCTCTATAATGTCCTCTCCGGTATAACTCTTCGGAGTACGAAAAATTGATAGCAGTACCTCATCCACAGGCCTCTTTTCTGCATCCAGAAAGGTACCGAAAACCAGGCTGTGCGAGCTCGCATTGTGCAGCTTATCCGGCCGGTCAAAAAAGGAAGCCACCACAGGAAAAGTAGCGGGGCCCGATACTCTGATCACAGATATCGACGCAGTGCCGGGAGCGGTAATAAGCGCACAGATAGTGTCGTTCACAGATGCTGCCGAACCGCTTCGGCGAGATGGGACGCAGTAAAACCGATTTCTTCCTTCAGCTTTTGAGTGTCGCCATGGCCGATGAAGTAATCCGGATAACCAAAATTGACTACTCGTGCTTGGCTTTCCGAGAGGATCTGGGCGATGCGCCCACCGGTTCCGCCGATGATGGAGTTGTTCTCGAAGGTAAAAATATGACTACAGGCCTTGCCCAAAGCATGTAGTACATTCTCGTCCAAAGGTTTGACACTGCGGAGATTTACAATTAGCGGACTACAACCATCGCGTTTCAGGATATTGGCAGTATCGATCGCCAGAGAAAGTGCATCTCCTACGGTAACAAAAGCATAGGGCGGATCGGAGAGATCGTCTGCAGAATTGATGATTTCCGCTTTGCCGGGCTCGAAAGCATCAATATAGATACTACGGTACAGAGCCTTCCCGCGAGGATAACGAATCACGACCGGACCTTCCTTGTAAGATGCTGCCCAAGTGAGCATTGCTTGTAGCTCTTCTGCACATGAGGGAGCAAGAATTGTGAGGTTTGGCACCCCTGCCAGGAAGGAAAGATCGAAGGCTCCATGATGTGTGGCACCGTCTTCCCCCACCAAACCAGCCCGATCCAGGCAAAGTACGATGGGTAGTTTGGGTAGGGCCACATCGTGGATGATCTGATCCAGAGCGCGTTGAGCGAAGGTGGAATATATGGCTACAAAAGCTTTGATCCCTCTGGTGCTCATTCCGGCAGCCAGGGTTAATGCATGCTGTTCGGCGATCCCCACGTCAAAGAAACGCTCGGGATATTTGGCTTCAAAACCGGAAAGCCCGGTTCCTGCACTCATAGCAGCAGTGATGGCGACGATGTCGGAATTGGTTGCGGCGAGATCCACCAAAGTATCGCCGAACACATCACTGTAACTCTTACTGCCACTGCTGGCAGTCTTGCCGCTTTGCCCATCGAAGGGGCCGATGCCATGGAAGGTGGAGGCATCATTTTCCGCAGGAGTATAACCCTTGCCTTTTTGCGTAACCACATGAATCAATACGGGGCCAACCATGAAGTTCTTTACCCGCTTCATGATGGTTATTAGATGCGGAATGTCGTGACCGTCGATGGGACCTACATACTTGAAGCCGAGGTCTTCGAAAATGATATTTGGCACCAGGATGTTCAACATGGATTCTTCCAGCTTTTGCGCACCGTAGATAAAGCGGCGACGGATGCTGGAGGGCAAGCTCCCGCTGAGATCCCAGATCTGTTTCTTGAGCGTATTGTAGCTTTTGGAGGCGTACATGCGAGCCATATATTTCTGCAATCCGCCCACATTTTTGGAGATGGACATGGCGTTGTCGTTCAGGATCACAATGAAGTTATCCGGTTGCAAATGCCCTGCATGGTTCAGGGCTTCGAAGCTCATACCGCCGGTAAGCGCACCGTCTCCGATTACGGCAATGCTGTGGAAATGCTCTTGTTTCAGATCCCGGGCGGCAGCCATGCCCAGAGCCGCGGAGATCGAAGTGCTGCTGTGCCCTGTGCTGAAAGCATCGTAAGGACTTTCGTGGATGTTTGTAAATCCGCTCAAACCGCCGTATTGACGCAGGGTGTCGAATCGTTCATTGCGTCCGGTGAGGATCTTCCAGGCATAACTTTGATGCCCTACATCCCACACAATGCGGTCTTTCATGGGATTAAACACATTTAACAAAGCCAGGGTAAAATCGACTGTGCCCAAGCTGGGAGCTATGTGTCCGCCGGTTTTGGCAACCACGGAAATGATGCGGTCGCGCAATTCCTGAGCCAGGTTCCGCAGTTCTTCATTTGTGAGCGCGTGAATTTTGTCGGGATTATCTATTCTTTCCAATATCATTTTGTAATCCTTGTTTTAAAGACTTGTATTCCAGATACTTGATCAGGGCGATTTCAGTCAACATTAAAATCCCCGCCAGGATTAGCAGGCTTTTCCAGAGATCCTTGCCCAAGCGGGACATAAAGAGCTTGTCTTCGAAATCTTCGCCCAAAAGTGTGAAATTCTTTGGGACTTTTCCCGGTATAGTATCGCTATCCAGATAGCTGATGTTTACGGCCAGCTTTGCGGCTCTGGGACTGTCCGGATTTTGAGTGTAGATGCCGGGATCACTAGCTTTGAACAGGGGATTTGCCAGATCAATTCGGCTTGCGTCCGGCAATTCTAGCGCATTAGCTCTGATGAGGTCTCCCACTTTCAGCTCGGTAACCGGCACATCTGCATTCATCAGGCTTGAGAGCTGGCGATAGGCATACACGGCAAAGGCAGGATCGGAAAAAAAGGGCGAGTCGGCGGCCAAGTCCCACAACCAGAGTGCTGAATTTGCATTCGTAACAGCCAGTGCCTTACTCGACGCGGAGATCAGGGGGGACGCTGCCGAAGATGCCTGCCAATGAGAACTAACCTGCGAAAACCTGAGGTTCTTATCTGCAATCAATGCGCTGGCTTGATGATGGGGAGAGACGAAGTCTATGCTGGCAGGCCCAGATACGAAATCGCCCAGTTTCAGGTTGAACCGCTTTTCCAGCCAGGTCTTGGTATCGCGTCCCAAGCGGGGTCCGGGACAGATTAGGCTACCCATGCCACGTCTGTCCATCTCGGCAAAAAGCTCTTTGTGACGGGGACTAAGTGTTTCGAAGGGGTAAAAGAGCAAGAGTTGGTAATCATCAAGCATCTGCAGGTTTATCGCTGAAGGATCAATGCGGATGGGATCGCTACCACTAAACACACGCAGAATGCTGCGGAGCTGGGGAGGCAAGCCTGCATCTCCCACTACTGCGATCCGGGGATTGGGATAGTGTTCAAAAGCAAAATAACTACGGTTGTCCGCAGAGAGATACTCATCCATTACTTCTATATAACCGGATTGCCAGCCGGTATCGCGCAGTTCGAAGCTGATGCTTTCTTTCATGCTTTGGCGGGCAGCGAGGCTTACGAAGCGCTCTCCCACCTTGATGTCGTTCACTACAGCTTGAACCAGCACTTCGTCCCTTGGAGCAGAGCCATGGTTTGTGAGAGTAAATTCTATCGTCTGTTGTTTGGCGCGGTCCACGATCTGAGGCAATACCCGGGCATCAGACAGGGAAAGGTTTTGGCGCGGTTCCTTTTCCGAGACGGGAATCAAGACAAGAGGAATGGAACTCTTATACTCGATGTTCTCGTTTACCAGATCGCTAATCAGATAGATCTCGCGATTGGGCATTTGCGCTTCTTCCAAGCGGGATTCCGCAAAAGCCAGGGTCTGAGGCCAATCCATCGGTTCATGGCTCCAAGAGATGCTTTTTAGGCTTTCCGGAGGGATCTCTTTGGCATAGATCTGGGCATGGAGGGCATTGAAAGCCTCATCCCGGGTTACCAGTATAAGGCGATCCTCCGGGCTGGCTTTGGCATTGATACGCTCTATGGCGCGAATCGCCAGATCCAGCCTGCTAAGTCTATCCTCAACATAGTCCATGCTGTAGGAATTGTCCAATACAATGGCAAGAGCGGTGGGAGGATGTTTGTCCGAATCTTTCAGAGCAGATGAAACCAGCATGGGGCGGGCAATAGCCAGACATAGCAGCAGAATGATCAGCATCCGCAGGATAAGGAGGATGATGTTCGTGATCTTACTGCGTTTTTTCTCATGCTCCCGGCTCTCTTTGATAAAGCGCAGTGAGGAGAATATAATGCGGTGTGGTTTCTTCTTTGCTAAAAGCCAGATTAGCAACGGCAAGACAGTTGCAGCTGCAAAATACAGTAATCCAGCATTCAGGAAAGAGAGTTCAAACATGACCTAGAATCCCAATCCCAGGGAAAACAAAAATTCACTGTCAGCGAGCTTTAACCCTTTGGAATTGAGCGAGAAATCGAAACGGAACATCTTGTAATAATATCCTGAACCCAGAGTAAAATTGATGTTGTTGGCACCGTAAAAATCTTCGCTGTAAGCTCCTAAACGGACATCCAAACCTTGTTTCACTGTTTGGTCACTGCTGAGACTGCTTGTGTCCCAATCCACATTGTAGCAATAACCTACGTGATAGGTTGTTTCGGGTTTACTGGAGATCTTACTCTGAATACCGAAACTGGTCTTTGATGTTCCGGAATTAAATTGGATACCTGTGGCAATACGGCGCTGAACACTCTTTGCCGGATAGTTTTCCCACCACAAACGGGACACCAGGTCGTAGGCACTTAAACCAAACACTGTGTTTCCCCTTTGGACGCTAAGGCCTAAGTCCGTGCTGAAGCCCTTCACCTTGTCGTCAATGAAGTGGTCTCTTACAAACTGTGATCCATCCAAGTGTTCTTCCAGGTACACCAACCTGCCGCTCAGGTATTTCAAGTTTACACCGGCAGCGATATCAGGCCAGCTTTTGTCCGTAATGCCAAAGCTCAATTGGACCTTGTCCATTTTGTAGTCATAGTACAAGCTTTTTTGGGTGACGGGATTGAATTCACTGATGTTGACCGATGCCATGGGCTGGTAAGAGAAGGCTACCTGTTTTGCTGCCAAAGTAAAATACTTGAATTGTTTCTCTTTTAGAAAGTTGCTTACCTTTACTGCGTCAGCGAAGCGCACATCATCATCACCGGCAAATCTGTATGCCATGTACAAAATGGTGCTTTCGCTATTGGCCAGGAGCGCCGGATTGCCATAAGACACTAAGGGGTCTGCCGCATCGGTGACGTTCATCCCGCCCGTACCCAAAGCTATGGGAGATACATTGTTTTCCGGGATGGCATAATCGTAGCTGGTAATCGGCAGGGGGCTTTGGGCATACAGTGTAGCCAGAGCGAGCGTCATAAGCAACAGGATTGTGTGTCTCATCTAAAGAACTCCTTGCAGTTTGCGATGAACGTAATTTGCCAGATAGTAGCCACCCACTCCGATAAAGACACCAAACACAGCGTCTATGAACCAATGATAATGGCAGTAAACCGTTGCCAGACTAAGGAAGAAGGCAATGGGAAGAAAGAGATAACCCAATTTACGAGCGTGCCGCAAAGCGGCAATGGTAAGCACGATGGTTACACCAATATGGGAAGACGGGAAAGCACCGCCCAAGTGATTGCTGTGACGGTAGATGAATACCATTATATGGGTAAATGGGCCTCCCCGATACGTACGGGTTAGCTCCATCGCCTCAGGAATGAACCGACCACCGATCACAGGGATGATACTGTAGATAAAGTAACAGAGATAGAACACGAAGCAGAGGTTGAAGATCAACTCCCGAAAGCCTTCCGGTTTCTTGAAATACAGATAAAGCGGCAAGCCCACTATCATGGGATAATAGCAGAAATAGGCGAAGTGAAACAGCTCGCTGATCAGGATATGGTCATAGCTTTCTCCCCACACCATCGAAGGCAAATAACCGAACAGGCTCAGATCGATATTCATGAAGAAGGGATCCAACCAATCTGAAAAGATGATGCGATTGAAGACATGGCCACTGGTATAGAAGTATCCGAAGAGGGTAACGGGATACAATCCCCGAATCAGGCTGAGTGCATTGTACAAACGGGGATGCTTCAAGCTATCCATATTGCGATGCCAGCAAGCCATAAACAGGATTCCCACTCCAATAGAAAGCATCGCCGGGATGTGGACAAGGGCATTCGAGGTGCGTTGAAAACCGATGGTCATATACAGCAATATCCAGCCTACGTAGGCCAGTGTAATCACATCAATGGCAGAAAGTAGTGATTTAGATTTGTTTGTCATAGATTCTATAGGTTTTATAGATTTTGGCATCCAGCATCTCGGCTATGCGAATCATCATGGTGTTGTTCTCCAACACCCAGGAGAATTCACCACGGAAGAAGCCCTTGGGCAGCCCGTTTTTATATGAATAGTAATAGAAGAGAGTGTCGATCCCGCGGCCCTGATACTTTTTGACGAGTCCCATGGTAATTACTCTGGCGCTGCCGATCTTCTTTTGGGCTAGCATAGCTTTGATGACGGTGATGGGATTTACTCTGCCTTTCATTACCTTCAAAACCTCGTTATAATTTGGCATGGCCAGTGAAAATCCTGCAGGATGTCCGTCTTTCTCAGCGATGAAGATCAATTCGGGATCAGCCAGAGGCAGCAATTCATCCACGATGTGATCGAATTCAGCTTTGGTCATGGGTACATTGCCCCAGTTGTATTCCCAGGCTCTTGTATATATTTCAAATACGGTCTCGATGTCTTTGCGTAGCTGCTTCTTGTTTTTAGAAAGGCTGCGAATAGAGACTCCGGCCCTGCGCTCAATGGCTGCAGCAAGTCGCTGTACACGCTCCGGTATATCTTTACGCTCGCTAAGGTAGGCATAGAGATCCATGGTTTTAACAAGCCCACAATGCTCAAACAGCTCTGCGTAATAGGGCTTGGCATGAGGCATCATCACCATGGGAGGATCGGAAAAACCATCTATCAAAAGGCCTACTTCCTGATTCACGGAAAAGTTCATCGGTCCGCGCATGGCTGCAAAGCCTTTCTTCCGATTCCACTGCGCCGCAGCATCAAAGAGCATTTCTGCAGCGTGTGCATCGTTTTCACATTCAAAGAAGCCAAAGAAGCCGATATCCTCTTTATGCTCCTTTTGATGTTGAGTGTTGGTGTGGGCGCTGATGCGGCCTATCACCCGGGAATCGTCTATCGCTAAAAAGAGTTGAACCTCAGAGTGGAAATAATAGGGATTCTTCTGGGCATTGAAGAATTTGTATTGATCCGGTATCAAAGGAGGTACCCAGGCAGGATCATCTTTGTACAATCTGAATGGCAACATTATAAAGCTTTTTAAGTGCTTTTTACTCTCCACTGGTACTATCTTGATCATAGAAACCTCAAAACTCTCCTAAGCGTTTGGATACCACGAAGTTCAATCCCCCCATCAAGAAAGCGTTCACAATGAGAATGGAATTGAAATAAGGGGGTAAACTGCCCTGATACAGATTGGTGAGATAAAAAAAGAATTGGAAGAGGATTACCGGTAAAATCACGATGGTATATTGGGCAAAGCGGATTTGCTTGAAACGCATCACCAGGACTACCGCCACTGCCGCAGTGATAACCATCGGCAGAAAAGCGAAGTAGGCAAAGAAGCCCATATAGGTAAAGATCCCGCGGCCACCCCGAAAACGGTGTGTAACTGGCAGGCAATGACCGATGAGCATCCCTATTCCGTAGAGCAACATCAGATTGGGGCTGTATAAAATGCTGATATCCAGAAAGTGGCTGTGCATATCCAAAAGGCGCAGGATAAACTCCACAACCAATAAAAACAGGTAGGCTTTGCTGAGATCTATTGCTCCAACCAGCACTCCCATGGGTTTACTTATGTTTGTATAGATGTTTTCGGTATCGGCCAGTCCTGTACCCACTTTATATATATTCAGTGAACGGAAGTTTTTGGCGATGATCCTTGCGGTGGAATAGCTGCCATAGAGATAGGCTATCAGAAACAAGAGGGCGGCTACCAGGAATATCATCTATCCTCCCCGTAATATCGTTCACCAAAGATGGCACTGCCAATGCGCAACATATTTGCCCCTTCTTCCAGGGCAATTTCCCAATCGTGGCTCATGCCCATGGAGAGATAGTCAAAGCCTGCCGGAAGATCTGTGCGCACCTTTTCAAAAAGTTCTCTCAACTGCCGGAAATACGGCCTGCTGATCTCCGGATCGGGATGCAGCTTGCCGATGGTCATCAATCCTCTCACTCTTAGAGTGGAATACGAGGCTATCTTCCACAGCAGTTCTTCGGCATTACCGAAGTTCACTCCGCTTTTCTGCTCCTCTTCAGTAGTATTAACCTGGATCAAAATATCCTGGCTGCGATTTGTGCGTCCCAAAGCCTTGTGCAGTTTCTCTGCCAGATACACGGAATCTATGCTTTGAATGAGGTAGGGTTTCAAGCTGAGCAGTTGATTGATCTTGTTTGTCTGCAGATGGCCGATGAAGTGGAAGTAAAAGTCTTTATTTTGCATCATCGGCAGCTTGCGCATGGCTTCCTGTACCTTGTTTTCCGCGATGTGGGACACCCCGTTTTTAAGGGCTAATTCCATTGCTTCCACACTGTGGGTCTTGGTTACTGCTATCAGAGTTATTTGATCGGCTTCTCTGCCGCATCGAAGCAATACCTGCCCGATACGCTCTTGTATGTCTTTGATATTGTTGGCTATATCCTGCATCTAATCTCCTATTTCAACAGCAACATTTTGCGCGTGGAGCTGAAGCTCTCGCTTTTCAGACGATAGAAATACAAACCGCTGGCCAGCGCTCTGCCGGTGTTGTCAGTGCCATTCCATGTCACTTTGTGATTACCCTCGCTCATGTGTCCGTTTACCAAATTGCGTACCAATTGCCCCTTGGTGTTGTAGATATCCAGTCTGAGGTTCTGTGGCTTGCTTAGGTCAAACGCGATTGTGGTGTGGGGATTAAAAGGATTGGGGTAGTTTTGTGCCAGGTGGTTCGTAGCTGGAGTCTGTACATCATCATCGTTGTCCACATATCCCGTGGCAGCAAAAGACCCTTGGCGGTTCAAAGCTCCACGGAAGATTGTCCAAGGTGTGAGGTTGTTTACTTCAGAACGAAGATTGCTCAGCAGGACTCCCTGGGAATATCCGGTAATCAAGTTGAAATTGCCATTATTATGGAAGTCCACTAAAGTTCCGGGAGTAGCTCCGATATATGAAGTAAGATAAGGATAGCCGGGCATCATACTACCGTCGTGATTGAAGATATATATGTTGTTCACGCTACTATGCAGGATGATCTCGTATTGAGTGTCTCCATCCACATCTGCTACCAATGGCGGACAGTTGAAGATTACTCCTGTATTTACAGGGAATCCGTTGATGTGCTCTCCGTCTTGAGATATCACATATAAAGTGCCCCGATTTGATACGCAGACAATATCCAAAGAGCCATCCCGGTTGATATCCGCAGTGATATACCCTCCCAGGATTCTGAAGCTGGTCGCGATATTGAATTCGATCCCTTCCGGTCCTATCAGATAGGTATTGCTGGAGGTGCCCAAAGCAATCTTCCCGTTGTCCAGAATCACCGGACTTCCGTTGATTGCGCTATCAAGATTGAGTGCGTAATCCGGATTTTGACTGCCATCGGGATTTACGACCACCAGACCGCCATTACCCAGTCCTGCCACAATCTGCATGGGACCTTCAGGACTCAATTTTCCCACTGCCAAATTCGTCATGACTATACCGTTCAGTATCATGGGAAATCCCGGATAATCGTTTCCTTGATTGTCTAATACATACAGTTTGTTATCCATACCGGTAAATATAATCTCATTGCTAGAGTTGCCATCCAGATCGGCAATCACGGGGCTGAAGAGAAGGGTTGTCTGTGTGTCGTAGCTGAAGATCAGATATCCGGTTAAAGAAATGGCAAATACTTTACCTCTGCGATCCAGAATCACGATGTCGTCGCCGGCTTCGTCGTCGATCTGACCCATCGCTGCGCTGGAAGTTATATAAATCTCTTCAGGCGTACTGAAAGAAGAGACCTCTTGCCCATCCCCATCCACCACATGGACGATGCCAAACACGTCAAGATACAAAATTTCATTGTCGCCGTCTCCATCCTGATCCACCACCATCGGTGCGGAATTGCCGGCGCTGCTTGTCTCATACGGGAATTCTGCATCTATCAAAGTAATCTCATAAGTGATATCATAATGCTTTATGCCCGTTGTAAGATGACTGATAGGATCAAAAGATTCCAGAGCCAACCTCAACGTATAGTTTCCAAAACCGCAGTCCTGCGGAAGCTGCAGAGTGAGCGCCACATCTTCATTTGATTGCTCTCCGGGTTGTAACTCGCTGATTATGATGCATGAATCCATAGGCTCCACTCCCACCGGCATAGCTATGATCCGAAGTGATACATCATAGGCGTTTCCCCATCCTTCAGCGTTTGATATCACAGGCTTTACACTGATGATATCACCGGGATTGATGTTTCCGTCCGTATCGCCCAGAGAGTCATCGATACTGTAGCTTTCCAGACTCAGCATCGGCAAACTGGGATTGGGTAGTTTTACCTCCACAGAGGGATCGCCAAAGAGTATTTGCTCCATGTAGCACCAGCGCATCACATCGTTTGTGAGAGCTGCATTCAGGTTTTGTTCTCGGGAGTATGTAAGAGCTTTCCCCAATTCCCGCATATTCATTTGATACAGGCCAATAAAGAACTGTCGATCGTAATACTGGCTGGCACCATCGATGCCACCGGGCATATACCACCCATAACGAGTATTGCCTACAAAGGCAAACAATGCTCCTGATGATGTCAGCAAATGTTCGCCAATGCTCTCTCCGTCTCCAGAAGTGCGTTGGTCAAAGGCTGCAGGATAACACCCCTGAGAATACAGAAAGCCATATTCTGTGTTTTGAAGCAGAGAAACAGAGTTGTTACCTTGTCCCATCAGGAAGGTCTCGTTTGAGTGTCCCATGTGATTCATCACGTTCGCACCATTATTGATGCTCTCCACCACATATGCACCGCTGTACGAACCATCCCGTTCATAATGTGTGCTAAAGGCATATTCATCAGGAAGATACTGGGCTACGTCATCTTTGTAATCTCCGCCCCAAGTGAGTGGATCGGGATTCAGATTTTCTCCGAAGAAAACGGCGATGTTGTTGCTATAAGTACTGTTGTCTACATAATACGTGATTTTGTTGAAGATGTTTTGGAATTCAGCCAAAGTCTCTGCAGGAAAGCGGCCGATATGCAATTCCGGGATTAAGTCCGTATCATCCTGCATCTCGCCATAGATTTCGTTACCATTTGCATTCCAAGTGCCATCAAGATTGCTGTAATACAGATCCGAAGGCATGTGATTGTCCTCTGTAGAGCCCACTCTGCCAAACACTCCGCGTTCCGGTACCACTTCATCGTCACCGCCCAAGATCACATATTCCAGTTGATTGGAGGTGCCCAGGGAAGTTAGATACGCATCTATTATGAAGTTGCGCACTTTATCAGCGTTGTCCACACCGTCATAATTCGCATAGATAAACTCCGTGCTATAGATGCCCGTGCTGATGCCTTTGCTTTCGCGCCAACTGATGTATTCTGTAAACCAGGGAATGCGGGAAGCACTGGTGATCACGATCATCTGTTTTGCGTCTGCAGGGTCCAGATTGCGGCTTGCATAACGGTTTTGGGCAGCATTGCTGTAAGTACTGATGGTTTCTGGGTTATGAATCATATCTTGCAGGATTTGAAGCGTCTGTGGGTGCTTTGATGAGAATAGGGATTGCCGCTCTGCTTCCGAAGGATCAAACGAGCCGTGCAGGTACAGTTCAAAAGAATCGTAGGCAATCAGTTCCCTACTTACGGGATTGTAGCGGATGGGATACACATTGAAGAGCGCAATAGCGTAACCGCAATAGTATTGAGTTCCCAGATAGTCAAAATCCTTGTAGGGATAAAAATCGTTGCGTTCATACACTTGTGGATCGGCAGTGGTTTCGGTATATATGTTTGTGGAAGATATCGGCTCTTGCTGTTTGGCAAAATCAATGTATATGTCTCTGCCCAGATTGCTGGATTGCCCCCAACTGATTTCCGCTGTGTCATACTTTTCGCCGTAGGGTAAAAGCACGCGCAATTGATAGTAGTGCAGCATAGGTCTGCCAGGCTCCAGCATCAGAGTGTATTCACTGCTGTACTCATGCCTGTTTCCCGGATATGTATCCACGCTAACTCTTAGTCCTCCTAGAGTGGCCAGGATGCAGATAAGCGACATAATTAGCATTAACTTGCGCATGATGTATCTTCCTTATTCTCATGATGTCTATAATCAATTTCTTTAGCTATAATACAGAATCAAAAAGCCGCATATACGTCAAGAACAAATTGCAGTCTCCAAGGCGAGCGTATTTCTAAGGTAGAGCTTTTTATAATTCATCTTTCACAGGTACAAGCGGACGCTGTTCCGCCTATATCCGGCGCTACAGCGAGCGCCGGCACTACACCACCCTTCTCCCCCAGAGAATCA